>Ga0209455_1000109_pt1 | contig 191036 bp, 176 predicted proteins | sample AraplaCol_mCL_r2_FD_184275 | JGI IMG/M metagenome (GOLD analysis project Ga0209455, IMG submission 184275) | Arabidopsis root microbial communities from North Carolina, USA - plate scrape CL_Col_mCL_r2 (SPAdes) (version 2) | ecosystem: Host-associated > Plants > Roots > Endosphere | place...
GTCGACAAAATCCTCGGCGAACATCATCGGCGCGCGTCGGAACCCGTGTTCCCTACGGGCGCCACGGGTTCCGACGCGCCAAAGAAACGGCCTTCAAAAAAGTGAAACGATGTCTGCGAATCGCACAGTTCAGCTTCTCGCGTCGTCGTCTTGGCCGACCGCTGCGTTTGACCGAACTACATGTCGATGACCGAAGCTCCACTCACCTTTCCGTCGATGATGTCCTTTCCCTGCTGCCGGGCGGCACGCCTTGCCATACCAAAGTCGGAGTATGTATGCGGTTGGCCTAGCCTGAAAATACGGCTCGCGGCGGAGGTTGCTATCGCGCCTGGGCGGCATATCCGTACCGCAATGTCATACCCTTCGGCGTAACGAGAATGCCCGTCAAAGCGACTGAATGTACGGGCGAAGACGAGGGGATGAAGTTCGTACCCCTTGTAGAGAAGAAGCAGGTGTGTCGACATGATGGCCACTCCGCAGGGGGCGACTTGCTATACGCTCGAACGAGCTTTTCATTTCCGCCGCCGCAGCCGGCTTAGCAGGTCAAGCGCCACCGTGTCAGCGTCGTTGTTGATCATTTCCGCTCGCAACAGCAGACCGCCAACACGGACGGCTGCATCCCAACTGTCTTCTGTCATTGCCTGATGGTTGCGTGCAAGCTGCTCGGCAAGAGCCTGGAGCGCCGCCATCCTTGCCGATTCGCCGGACGTCCGGCGCTCCTCCCTCCCGGCAATGAGCCGGAACAGGCCCAGGACCGACTCGGCGGTAACGGAGGGGATAGTCATTCGAACTTTATACGCCCTTTCGGTCCGTTCCGCCCATATATTCGCGCTGGCCCCCGAGCCTGCCTAGTACCGCCTCGCATACCCCTCGCGATACAGCGAGGCGCCGATCGACGTCAGAACTGCGATCTCATCCTCACTCAATCGACTCCATGCCTCCGCCAACCAGCCAGCGAATCCGGCGCAAGCATGATCCAGATCGGCGGCTGCCTTTCCCTCTGCGTTCCTCCGCTCGAAAATCATCATCACGTCATGTGGCGTCATAGTCGGCTCCTCGTGAGCTTCCAGCATAGGCGATCGGTGGCGTCTGCCCCTACTCCTTCGCACGCTCGATGTTCGCTCTCCGGCGTGCCCGCAGCCACAAGCCGAAGCCGGCCGGTAGCGGTTCGATCAGGTGTCCTGTTCCGTTGACGTCAACATGCTACGCACATATGAATCGGTTAAGGCGCTACGTGCGCCATGTCATTGCCCGCATCGCCGATGCATCCCGTGAACCGCGTCGGCCAGTTGCAGCCATGGGCCGTCGCTGGTCAGCTTCGCTCCAATATCGTCTGAGTACATGGCCATGTCAATTCGCATTCCTACATGATCAGTCAGCATTGAATGGACGGAATGTCCTTTGACTGACGGAATCGGCCGATCGAATGTCATGGTGACGTAGGCAGCCAACGACAGCCGATGGCCGGCTGTTGCCTCCCGCAGCGACGCACGGCATTTGATTCGACGAATGACCGCTTCGGTCACGACTCTCATGGTCGCAATGGGACTACACTGAAGACGCTATAGCAGGAGGAGACAGCGATGACAGACTCCGACCCCCAAAGCACCTTCCGGCGGCTGCCGCTAACTGCGGAGCAGGACGCGGAAGTGAAACACTACATAAAGCTCCGAACCCGGCGTGGCCTGCCATGGGACACGCCGGAGCTGAGCGCGATGCTCGAGGACATGCTGCTACCCCCGGGTGACGGCAACAGCGATGTCGACTCCGCGGAGGACGAAACCAAAGCTGCCGCCGAGCGCGCAACGGCATCGGTTGACGAAGCGATGGACCCTATCGAGGCGAGCGAGGAGCGGAATGCGGCCATGGAGTCGGAAAGCATGAAAGGACCCAGACGATAAAACTGCAGGCGATGACGCTTGCTTCCCGGTAGCGCCGTATGTGGGGGATCGTGAGGTATTCCGCATGAGTTCGGTGTGCATGATTTCAACGCTCGAACGCGTGCCGTCGGCCCCGTGACATCGAGCCGTGCGACATCTCCGCTGAACACGAGGGGGCCGGATATGCAGCTGATAGAACCGGATGAACACAGAGACTTTCTGGCGACCTTGGAGCGTCGTGGCTTGGCAGAGGGCGATTTCGATCTTCAGGAAACGGATACGACCGACCCGAAGGGGGATGAGAACCTCGGTCTACAGGGCTATGTCACCATCACCAGGCTCTCGACGCAGATTACGAAGGAATACGTGATCGGCGACGAAAGCGACTGGCTACAGCATTTCAGGAAAGATCTCGACGCGGGTGCCTTCGACCGACTGGAATGATATCCCGACGCGACGCGCCGCATTTGGGAGGAAGTTCGGCTCACGAGAGTCGCGGACTTCGAGGATGCGGAACGCATGCGGCCCGATCTGGCGGTGATGAGTCCGTTGGAGGGCGTGCTTGCTGCCTTGGTCTGTGGCCCTCCAGGGATGGCCATCCTCTCGACCGACCTTCGGCACCGTGTCTGCCTGCTTTGGCAGCAGCATGTATTGCCGTCGGCCTCGATCCCGGCGACGCCCTGATTGCTCGGGCGGCTGGCGTGCCACCCGAATTTCAATTCATCGACGCGAGGAGATCGTCGACCAAATGCGCGTCGAGCCATTCGTGCGCCCAGTTTTTCGCAAAGGCAATCGCATCCTCGCGCACGTCGAAGCCAGCCAGATCTCCGCTCAGTTGAACGTCGCACTCACTGCCGTCTGCACGATCGATGCTGATCCGCGCGTGTGCCATGTATTCCCCGTCGGCCCTGCGCGGTGTCGGGTCGATATGGAATCGGGTTGAGTCGAGTTGCATTTTCCTTCCTCCTTCAGTTGCTGCGGGGCACGTGGCCACCGCGAAGCGTATCGTCGCGACCAGAACAGTCAAAGCTTGAGGAGTGCCATGATCTGGCCTGCTTCCTGGTCCGATTCGCAGCTCGCCATTCCGCCTTTGCGCAACAGCGCGCGGATCGAGAAAAACATCAGAAAGGCATCCTCATCGATTTCATGACGACGATCGAGAATGACGCCGTCCATCTCGGCACGAGCGTCATACGGCAGGAACTGTTCGATGACACCGGAACCATCGCACCGAATCCACTTCAATAGGTCCTTCCTGTTCATATCCAGCCTCCCGACGTTGCCGGCGCGCCATGCGCCAGGCGTGTTTGAGTCTGTGGCGGCGCCGCGGACGCAGAATCGGGATGGACCGAGGAAGGGATCAGGACGCGTTATCCAACACGCTCGTGTCCTGTAGACAGGCATCGATCAGGCGCTTCGCATACGCAGCCGATACGCGGCGCGCTCGTCCGCATTGCGCGGTTTCGATGAAAGGCCCAATCACGTTCGGAAGGGGGCGCCTCGAGTGGCGCGGGAATCGGTAGTGAGTCAGTCAACAGATCCATCCTACGCCCATTGGCGAACTTGTACAGCGAAAGTTCTGCGCGAACCGCCGCATGGCATGCCGCCCCGATTGGGCGCGGGACGGACCGGCTCAGCCGCGTGTGAACAATCGCCGATACGCGGGGAGAGGGCGCCATGACGGTATCGTCGAAATTTCAATTAGACATTCGAAGCAAATCAAAACCACGGCGCCAAGGGTTTACAACCGGGGCGAGCCTCGCCGGTCGCGGCGTGTTCTTGCGCCGCCACCCGAAATGCGCCGACCGAAACAGCTTGACACGGTGTTTGGCCCCGCGTAGGGTGAGTGTCCGAAGCCTTCAAGAAGCGCGATTGCTGCTCATCACTGACCGCGGAACGCGGTATTCGTTGTCCTCTCCCTCCTTGATCCTTTTTCGTGCTCCCCTATCGGGGCGCATACATTTGTCCAATATCAGGAGAATTTCCATGGATACCGGTACCGTCAAGTGGTTCAACGACAACAAGGGTTTTGGCTTCATCACGCCTGACAGCGGCGGCGATGATCTGTTCGCGCACTTCTCGGAGATTCGCGGCGATGGCTTCAAGACGCTGGCCGAAGGTCAAAAGGTCAGCTACGAGACGAAGAACGGGCCCAAGGGGCTGCAGGCTTCGAACATCGTTCCTCAGTAATCCACATCATTAATCGGTCCCGCGCGCAGGCGCCCACAGTCCTGCTGAGGATACCGTTTCGCCTCAAGACGTACACCCCAAGGAAGAAAGTGGGGGATGCGGCGCATCCGGTGGCGAACGATCGGGCGGCTCATTCATCGTGAGCTCGCGATCGACGCATACCGAGGTAACTTTGACCAAGAGTCAATCGCGCAACAAAAGATCACTCGCGAGACCACGGCGCGCCAGGGATTGGCCGGTGCTCGGCGCGGCGCTGAACTGGGTGCCACCGAAGGCACCCTCTGCGCCCACCAAATCGAGCGGCAAGAAGCGCTCCACCGAGACGCGATAACGAGCACGTTAACACCCGGACGAGGCGCGGCCCGCATGTCGCGTCGGTACGCGCCCCCCACGCATGGGCGTTTTCGATATTTGCACGCAAACCGCTCCCTGTCGGGGACCGGATATCCTCACGCCGCCGCGATTGCGGCACGTCACATTGATTGGAGAAATTGATTTGGCAAAGGAAGAATTGCTGGAATTGGACGGCGTCGTGGATGAGGTGCTCCCGGACAGCAGGTTTCGCGTCACCCTGGAAAACGGCGCGGTCGTTGCGGCGTACGCATCGGGCCGCATGCGCAAACACCGCATCCGTATTCTCGCTGGCGACCGGGTCAAGCTGGAATTGTCGGTCTATGACCTCACCAAAGGGTGTATCAATTTCCGGCACAAAGACGAACGGGCTTCGCCCGGTGTGCCCCGAAACCGATTTGTTCGACGCTAACCACGTAGCGCCGATAGAAGATTGATTGCGCTCGTCTACGCAATTCGTCGCCGTCAATCACCAGGAGTTCATCATGAGCATGCGTACCTATCGCGGATTCGAAATATATCCGCTGATTTATCCTCACTTTCACACAGGCTCTGGCCGTGCTCACAACTACGAAGCCGGTTTCGACGCGGCGGTCAAGGTTTGCCTGCGCGGCACTGACACCACGCTGACCCGGAGCCAGACCTTCAAGCTTGTCGACGGTTCGCCGTTTGCCAGTGCCGGTGACGCACGCCGGGCTTCGCAACGTTACGCAGAAGACATCATCGATCAGAACCGAAGCGAACATTGGACGTTCGACGCAGTTCTTTGATACAGCTCTCTGTTGAACAGCAGCGCGCGTCAATCGGAGACGTGCGTCCCGATCTGAAATTGCGCGAGCCGACGCCATGCTGCCGGTCAACGGGAAACTCGCGTCGTAAACCGACATTCCTTTCTGTCCCGTGCTCTCAAGGCAGATCAACGGACGAGCGGCCGCATTGTGCGACTGGCGCGCCACGGGCTGATGGACGTCGCGTTGCCGATCGACGTTGTGTAACGACCAGGCCGCCGACGCAGATTCAATCGATGCCTTGCGCCCTTTCGTGCCCCTGGATTTGCTCTTCGAGCAATCTGCGTGCGAGCGTTCGTGCGGCGTCGCGCGCCTCCGCGTCCGATGCAAAATCCCCTTCGGTATCGTGTTGATCAGAGGTGCCTGGATCCTCTCCGATGCGGTGCAAGTGGACGATTCCGCGATAGCGCCCAGACGTGGTCTGCATCACGCGAAGGCGTGCCACGTGCGTGTGGGTCGTACACACTTCATCATCCATGATGCCTTCCTTGCCAAGCCCCTGGCGAGACAACGACATGACAGACTTCACCCGCCCGCCTGCATCCGTGTGCTCGGCTCCCGGTAAACTTCGGCAAGGCGGGTTTATCGCCGCCAGCGCCGAGAGGTCAATGTTTGCGATGCATCCACCCCAAGTGATGGGAGTCCAGCCACTGAACGACTTCCATACTTGAATGTTCGCTCTGGTAACGGCGCGCCAACGCGACGGCAACCACCGCGACCACCGCAAGACCAACCACCCAACCAATCATCGACTGAGTCATGACAGCCTCCTTGTGAATGTGGAATGCAGCCATGACTGAATTCTAGGCGTCTTGGGGGAAGGATTCACAAGTCCTGCGCCACGCCGCGCGGACGAACCGCATCCACATGCACGATCCTGGGGAAGGTACGCTCGACCTCCACCTGATCGGTCGCGCCCCATATCCAAGGATCTGGGGCACAGGCCTTAGCTGTGACTGATGAGGCGAACAGGTTTCGGTCGGGATGTCGTGCAGATTTGATCGACGGCATTCACCGCTCGGTTCCAACGGAATGCGCCAACGCAGGCAAGCGATGCTTCCAAGGACAACTTTTCTGAGAATTTCCGTGCCCAAGGACACCTTTTCTGAGACTGTGAGCATGTGATCGTCTCAAAAAAGATGTCCAAGCCATTGATTTATATAGGGTGCCAATGACATCTTTTCTGAGATCCCACAGGGGCTCGCGCAGCAGGGATACTTCCTCTTCATTTGGGACGGACGTCTCTACATTTCGGGCGCGTTGCGACACGCGTCCGGCCTATCCACGCACACCCGCATTCAGAAAGGTGGCAACTTGCCTATCAAATTGTAAGAAATGATGCCCGGATGAGCTCGATATTGGGCTTATTCAAAGCCGCATCGACGAGGGGTATTTTCAAAATTTGGGAGAAGCTGAATATTCTATTTTCTAGGCAGGGGTTAAACCTGATGTTTTTACGAGGTGCGCAATTCCTTGAGTATCGAATGATGTCGATTGGTAATTGTAAAAATGCGAGCTGTATGTGCGTTTCCCAATTGAAAGCACGACAGAGGCGTCCGGCAAAGTAGACGTGTGGGAGGGACTGTTATGGATGGCTAGTGAAATTCTTCTTGCGCTATTTAAATTTGTTAACTTAGGATTGAGACTCGTCGAATCGGGAATGCTTATATCCAGAACGGGAAATCTTTCAAATTCCTTTGGCTTGGCCGCCGCGCGAAATGATCTTGCACGGACGTAATAGCTCGCATGAATCGCGATCGGACGGGGAGCGGGAACTGTCGTTTTCGCACGCCGAAGCGAAAGCAAATAAATTTCTGCGAAATATTTAATCGATGCCTCTCCATGTTCGTGAGTAGGCTGAGCAGAGTTGCGTCCATATTTCTTTGTTGAGCGGTACTGTGGCTTGGGCTTTCTGCATCGCGTAACTATATCGACGATATGGCTCGATGGGATATTTCAGATGTCCCGTGCTCGATGCTTTTATGCTTTGATGAATTTGCATTTTTTAGTGTTGTATAGACCGTATTCCGGTTGAGTGTGGTGTCGATGGTTTTCTATCCGGCGCCCGGATCATGGGTCGTGTTGAATTCATGAGCGTAACGATACGTTGATCGCATTTCGTTGGTCTAGAGAGGGCTGAGTAAAATGTTGATTGGAAATTCTGGTGGCGAAAAAAAATATTCGGACAACTATCTGAGTTTTGATGTCGCGTCGGCCGAATGGCGCGACTGGCGCTGGCAGCAACGGAACACCATCCGGGAGGAAGCATCGCTACGCGAGGCCTGTGGGGGCTGGTCTGACGAACTGAGTTCGCACATTCAAAGCAACCTGAACGGCCGCAAGCTACAGATCACGCCCTATTACCTCCGCTTGATTCGCGAATCGCAGGGCGACACCGACGCCGACATCGTCCGGAATCCGCTATGGCGTCAGGTCGTTCCGTTCTGGAGTGACGAAATCGTCGGAGGATACGATGGCGAATCGGAAAACTGGGAGCTGGCGCATGAAATGAAGACGCCGATCTGTCAGCACAAGTACGACAATCGCGTCATTTTGCGCATGGTCAACACGTGCAATTCGTATTGCCAGTTCTGCTTCGAGGCGCTCCGCACGCTTGAAGTCAATAGCGAAAAGACCAACGCCAGCCGGGACACGTTCGGCGAAAGCGTGGCCTATATCAAGCAGAATCCGGCAATCGAGGAAGTTATTCTGAGCGGCGGCGACCCGTTGATGCTCTCCGACGCCAAGCTCGACGAGCATCTGTCCGCCCTGCGTGACGTCGGACGCGATCTCCTGATCCGGATTCACTCCAGATCGCTCACCTTCAATCCGTACAGGGTCACCGATCAGTTGGTCGCAATGCTCGAACGGCATCGGGTGAACGCATTCGGCGTTCACGTTTGCCATCCGGACGAACTCAGTCCGGCCTTCACGGACGCAGTGAAGCGGATTCGGTCGGCGGTGCCGATCGTATTTTCCAACATGCCATTCCTGCGCGGCATCAACGACGACGAGGAGACGCTGCATCGGCTCTTCATCGAACTGTATCGCCGCGGCGTCAAACCGTACTACCTGTATCACTTCATGCCGTTCTCGCCGGGCGCGTCGGTCTACAAGGCCTCGATCCGCGACGCCATCCGCATCATGAACCGACTGAAGCGGCGCGTTTCGAACGTTGCGATGCCCGAGTATGTGCTGCCTCATGCGAAAGGAAAGTTTACGGTGCCGCTGTTCGAAGGCCAGGGCGACATCCCGCAGTTTGTAGAAACCGGCGAACAACGCATCTACCGGTTCGTCAACTGGCAGGGCGAAACGTGCGACTGGATCGACAGCTGAACGGGCGCTGAGCGGTGTGCGGACTGATTTCTCATCCAGGTGAAAACATGCGACAAGACGCGGTTTTGTTTGTGCAAATCGAGGGCTCCTTGCTGTCGTTGACCAGCTATCGGGATTATCACTTCGAGGTCGCTCGCAAGATGGGTCTCGCGTGCCTGACGGCCGTCGTGCGCCGGCACGTGCCGATGGACGGCGATGCAGGCGCGGCGCGCGACGACACGTGGTGGCTCGATTCGCTTTCCGTCGAGTCGCTGCTGAGATTGCTCGAGCGTCTGGACGCGCACTATGACGTAAAGGCCGTCTTTTGCTATGCGGGGCAGGCGTCGGCCTATGGGGAAGTGGGCGCGGTGGTCGCCGAGGTTTGCCGGATGACCGGCCGAGTCCATTCTCCGTCGGCGGCCGTCGCCGCCTGCAACAACAAATTCCTGATGCGTGCGGCGCTGGAGGAACGGGGGGTACGGTCGATTCGACACGCAATGTGCAGCGATGTCGACGCATTGCGAGAAGCCGCCGACACAGTGGGCTATCCGCTGATCGCGAAACCGCCTTACGGCGCGGGCTCGGCCTTTACCGCGAAGTGTCGCGACTGGAACGAATTGCGCGATCACTATCAGCGATTCACCGCGCAACATGGTCAGGCAGTGGTTTCGGACTACTACGGCATGCCGCACGACGTCCACGCCCGTGACGGCGCCCCGGTTCACTATGAGCCGGGCAAGAGCATTCTGCTTGAACAGTACATCGACGGCGTCGAAGGCAGCGTCGAATGCGTGATCGTCGACGATCAGGTTTATCCGGTGCTGATCAACGAAAAGCTGATCCTGACGGAGAAGCGCGGCACGGTGCTGGAAAACCTGCTGATCTCGCCGCCGGTGTCCTTTCCGGCGCCCGCGATTGCCGAGATCAAGCGGTATGCGATCGATTGTCTCGAAGCGATCGGCCTGCGCAACGCAATCGTGCACCTCGAGTTCCGTCTGTCGCCGACCGGCCCGATTGTCATCGAGGTCAATCCGCGGCTCGGCGGACTGTATGTGAACGCGGCGCTCAAGGACATCGCGGGCCTCGACCCGTACGAGCTCTATCTGCGGATGCTGACGCGGGCTTCCGGGCTGCACGAACGCTTGCGAAGCGCCTGCGAACGCGCGGCGGACGGGCGCCAGCATTACTCGATGTTCGCGCTGTTTCCAGAGGCGAGCGGAACATTCAACGGAATCCGCGGGCTCGATTCCGTCGTCGGCGATCCGGCGATCATCGAATGCAAGGTCGCCTGCCCGGTCGGTAGCGAGGTCCGGGCGGACATCGAGGAAAATTATCTGCTGAAGGGCTGGGCGGCAGTGAATGGGCGCGATCATGCGATCGATCTCTATGACCGGATCGTTCGCGATCTCGAGCCGGAAATCGTTTCCTGAACGAATGGCTCGACTCACGGGAGACACGATGTCCATCGATACCGTCATTGACGAGTTGAATCGCAACGGCTATTGCCATGCACCACGCTTCCACGGCGTGATTCGCTGCGATGGCGACGAGGTCGTTGCGTTCAAGCGCCACTGGGAGCGCCTTGTCGTCGACGAGAACTATAAGCGCTACACGCGACGCGAACGGCGCTTCCTGCTGTATCGCTTCAAGCCGGGCCAACCGTTGGAAATTGACCGGAACACGAATTTCGAGCCAACCGCGACCTACGATGTGGACTACGTGCCAGGCGTCAATCGCTTGACCTATGCCGAGGACTCCTTCATAGAAAGTGCGATTCTCCGCCAGTTGCTGGACGTCGACATCGCCATCCTCGGGGAGCGGCTGGTTGCGGGGCGGGAGTACAAGATCGATGTACATTTGTTCCGGATCATTGCGGAACAAGGTGAGGTCAGTCCGACCACATCGGGGATTCACCAGGACGGGTTGGAATGGGTCTTCATGCATTTCATCGACAGTCGCAATATCCGGCCGGTCGTATCGGAGATCCACGCGTCGAAAGTCTCCACCGTTCCCTTGTTCGCACGGCCGCTGACGGATTTCCTCGATACCGTGATCGTGAACGATGCCGTGCTGTACCACAGTGCCAATGCCGTTCAGCAAGCCAACCCGGACGAACTCGCGTTCCGGGACATGTTGCTGATTTCCTTTTCCTCAGCGAGATGAGCTGCCATGAAATCCGAGCTGGTTCTAGAAAAACGCGCTTCGTCTTCGTTGGCGCAGTTGTACGTCTGGTTGTCGTTCAAGACGATCTCGGACATCAGTTCGACGATGATCAGCATCGTTCTGGCGACCTACGCGCTCGAGGTCACGGGCTCCGCCGCGCTGCTCGGCCTGACGATGGCGTCGCGTCTGCTGGGTGCGGTCGCGGGCGGCGCCGCGGTGCCGCGGCTGAGCCGGTTCTCCCGCCGTACCCTGATCTTCGCCGCGGAAGCGGGCAGTGCACTGGCGATCGGCGTGCTGGCGATGTCGTCGCGTGCCGCCGACGCGTCGCTCATCTATTTCGTGCCGTTCTTCATCGGCCTTTTCCAGGGGATCTACCGGGTGTCCATCATGTCCGAGGTTCCGGAAATGGTCGGGCAGGAGGGCCGGCATCGTTTCAATGCGATCCTCAGTGCGACCGATGGGGTGTCGGTGGTCGGCGGTAGCCTGCTCGCATCGGTGATCACGCAGTACCTGGCCTACAAGAGCGTATTCCTGATCGATTCGATCACGTTCGCGATCTCCGCCATCGCATTTCTGATGCTGGTGGGCAACATGCCGCGCCGGCATCGACCGGCCGAGGAGACGCGCGCTGCGGCCGAGGCCGGCGCACTGCCGCGCGCGGCGCGCTATCTGTCGGTCATCGTGATGCTGGTGATCGGCGCGCGCTTCGTCGAAGCGTTCGGCTCGGGTACGCACAATGTCGGCTTCCCGATCAGGTCGCAGCTGTTCGACCCGATTCAGCCCGCGTTTCTATACGGCTGGCTGATGGCTGTGTGGGGTGTCGGACGGCTCGTTTCCGCGGCAGTGACGCCGCGCTTGCTGGAGCGTCTCGAATCGCGTCGCCAGCCGCTCGAGCCGTATTTCATCGCGTTGCTGATCCTGACCTTCGCGTGCTTCCTCGGCGTCTTCGAGGTGCGTGGCATGCCGGGCATGTTGGGCTTCGTCTTGCTGGCGGGCATTTTCGACGCCGCCACGGAGACGATCTACTATTCGCTCCTGCAGTCGACGCCGGCCGCGTCGCGCGATCGCGTGATCGGTATCTCGTACGTTGCCGAGCGCACCGGCCTCGGATTGGGCATGCTGGCGGTCGGGTTCGTGTTCTCCCGGCTCGGAATGGACGTGACGGCACTGCTGTTCTATGGTGGCTCCATCGCGCTGGCCGGCGTGGCGTTCGTGGGCGTCAAAAGACGGCTGGCGCAGGGGGCAGCGGTCGGGCAGATCGACTGATTCCGGATGTTTTCTCTGGTTCGTCAAGGCGACCCGAGGCATCTTCTCCGAGCGTCCACAACGGGCCGACGAGCGCGAACGTCGAACAATCAAAGAGGCTTCCGCCGCTGCCCTGCCGTCGGTGAGGTCATGAGCCTGCATGCCCCCGCGCTGCGCGGCCGGCACAGGGTGACGACGGCCGTCAGCGCTACGCAGGTACCCGCAGGGTTCTACCTATCCCAGACGAACGATAGATCGCTAGCGCTCCGGCGACTCCTCGGGCGCAGACGTCACAGCCGGCGGCAACGGGCGATTCGCAATCTCTGTCGCTTCAGTTCGCGGCACACCCAGCGTCTGCAACAGGGATGAAGCTGCACGCTCGGCAAAGCCGTTCTGACTGTACCCGATCATGTTCAACATGTCGGTAACCGGCTTCTCGTCCGCATCGAATCGGAGCTCGATCGCAATGGCGGTCAGTACCGCGCCCCCGACCGTAATCACGCTCATCAGCGGGTCGCTTGCCGAGAATCTCCCGGCGACGATGCCTTTCTGAATATCCCTCAACAACCGCGGTCCGAGGCCGCGGCTGAGCGCTCGCATGGACAACCCTTCGCGCAGGAGAAATTGTCCCCAGACCGGCTCGCTTCTGGCTCGCAGCAATGTATGGCGCAGCGACACGGAAATGATCTCGGCCGGGTCGGTGAGGCTGCCTGCGATGCGGTCCAGGGTATCCGCGAACTCCTCGAACACGATTTCCAGAACCGCGGCATGAATCGCCTCTTTCGATTCGAAGTGGTTGTAGAACGACCCGAAACCCACGTCCGCGGCTTCCGTAATTTCATTGATCGCGACGCCTTCCATCCCCTTTTGCGCCATGAGTACAAAGGCGGCATCCAGCAATCGCGCGCGCGTCTCGCGCTTGCGGCGCGCGCCCCGCGGCTCGCGAACCTCGGGGCTCGACGGCGCTTGCCCGTTCGAGACGGCCGGCGACGGTGTTCTGGTGCGACGGGAAGAAGTGTTGGGCATCGGCGTGCGCATGGTTTCGGTGTTCGAGTATACGTTCGAACGTCAAAATTGACAAAGTTATCAGTTATGACTTTAATGTCATCAAGACGGCCGGTAGTGGCCAGTCCCGAGAATGGGAGACGGAACGGTGGTGGAGACAAAACTGACGTGCGAGCCGGGCGTCCATAAAGGCAACGACAACGCGAGCTGTGTCGGCGGCCGCGACTTGCCATCGGATGTAGACGTGCTGGTGGTGGGCTGCGGCCCCGTCGGCGCGGCGATCGGCGCGCTTCTTGGCCGGGATGGCGTGCGTGTGCTTGTCGTCGACCGGGCGGCGGAGATCTTCATGGCGCCGCGTGCGATCGCGCTCGACAACGACGCGCTTCGCATCCTGCAGTACATCGGGGTGAACGAAGCCGACCTCGATACGGTGGCGATCCCGTACGTCCGGATGCGCTCTCCCTGGTTCGGCGAGTTCGGGCGCATCAATACGCTGGGGAGCGTCGATGGCCATCCGAAGCTCGTGACGTTCTATCAACCGGACCTGGAGCGATGCTTGCGTGCCCGACTGGCCGCGCACCGCACCGCCCGAATGGCGCTGGGTGTGACGCTCGTCTCGCTCGACGAGCACGCCGATCATGTCGCCGCCACGCTCGACGGCGGGCAGGGCGCGCGGCACGTCGTGCGCGCTCGCTACGTCGTCGGTGCCGATGGTGCCAGTTCGATCGTGCGCCAGTTGATCGGACAGGATTTCAAAGGCAAGACGTTCGCGGAAGACTGGTTGATCGTCGACGCGCGAAACGTGCGCCGACCCATCGACCATGTCGAGTTCATCTGTGACCACCGGCGGCCGACGCCTCATATGACCGCTCCCGGTGGGCGCGAGCGTTGGGAATTCATGCTCCATCCCGGCGAGACGCGAGAGGAAATGGAATCCGACGAACGCATCCGCGAGCTGCTCGCGCCGTGGGGCGGCATCGATGACATCGTGATCGAACGCAAGGCCGTGTACCGCTTTCATGCCCGAACCGTCAGGGCCTTCAGCAAAGGACGCGTTTTTCTTGCAGGCGATGCCGCCCATATCACTCCGCCGTTCGCTGGCCAGGGGCTCGTCGCCGGTCTGCGCGATGCCGCAAATCTCGGCTGGAAACTGGCGTGGGTCGTCAAAGGCCACGCAACCCAGAAAATTCTGGACTCCTACGATCGGGAACGCCGGCCGCACGCGAAGGCGATGATCGGCGTCGCGAAATTCATGGGGAAGCTCGTGATGCCGCGAAATGCCGGGATCGCGTTGTTCACGCATGGTCTGATGCGATTGACACGGCTCGTTCCGCCGCTACGGAATCACTTCGACGAGCTCGGGATCAAGCCGAAGAATGCGTTCCGGCGCGGTCTGTTCGTTCCCGGCCATTCATCCACGCGGCTCGTACGCGGCGCGGCGCTGCCGCAGGGATGGCTGCGCAAGCACGATGGCGCGATCCACCTGAGTGACGACGTGTTCGGTAGCGGTCTCGCGTTGATCGGATTCGGACGGGACCCAGGCGTCGAGCTCGACGCCAGCGCACGAGCCGCGTTCATTGCAGCGGGTGGCGTCGTGGTGCGGGTCGTGCACCGCGGGCAGCGCCTTCATCGCATCGACAACGACGGATGGGAAGACCTGGACGGTACGTTCATGCCGGGTGTCGTGCGGTTTGGCTGGGCGGCCGTGATTCGGCCGGACAAAACGGTCCTGCACGAAGGCCCGGTAGCCGACTCGACCCGTCTCGTTCTTGAATCCCTGCGATTGCTTGGTGCGCGCACGTCGTTGTCGTCGCTGACCGATCACATTGCCCAGCCGATTTCCTGAGGCCCCCATGAAGCTCACTACTGCACAACCCGCACGGAGTCCCCAGCCGACGACGAAGGCCCGGGCGCTTTCCTATCTGATGTTCGAGCGTCCCGATCTCGAGCGGGCCGAACGATTTCTCAACGATTTCGGCCTGCGGACGGTATCCCGTGACGGCGACCATCTGTTCCTTCGGGGCACGGCCGCGACACCGTTCTGCTACGTCGTCCGGCGGGCTGAAAAAAACCGCTTCGTCGGCTTCGGGCTCGAAGTCGACGGCATCGACGCACTGCGCAAGCTTGCCGACGTGCCGGGCGCGTCGGACGTGGAGCCGTCGCCGTGGCCCGGTGGCGGGCATCGCGTCACGCTCGTCGATCCGTCGGGTTTTCGTGTCGACGCAGTCGCGGGACAAGCGCGGGCCGGCGCCCTGCCGCACCGGTCGGCGTTACCGTTCAACTCGCCCGATTCCATCGTTCGCGTGAACGATACCCAGCGTCCGCCGCTGGAAGTGCCGGAAGTGATTCGCCTCGGTCATGTCGTGCTCGAACTCGCCGATTTCCAGGCGACCTGCGCGTGGTACACGTCTCACTTCGGCTTCATCCCGAGCGACGTTCAGGTGTTGCCGGACGGCTCGCCCGCCGTCGCGTTCCTGCGACTCGATCGCGGGGCGACACCCGCCGATCACCATACCCTGGCATTGGCACAGGGGTTCGCAGCGCTGTACAGCCACTCGGCATTCGAGCTGGTTGACGCGGATGCCGTGGGGGTCGGGCAGCGTGTGCTGAGCGAAAGAGGATGGACGCACGCATGGGGAATGGGGCGCCACATTCTCGGCAGCCAGGTCTTCGACTATTGGCAGGACCCTTGGGGCGACAAGCACGAACACTATTGCGATGGGGACATGTTCACGGCGGACGTGGCGACGGGTATCCACGAAGTCAGCCGTGAAGCGATGTCGCAATGGGGCCCCCGGATGCCGCGCAGCTTCACCAAACCGAAGATCACCGCGGCGAGCATCGCATCGCTCATCCGAAACCTCCGGACCAGTCCGGACGTCACGTTCGCGAAGCTGCGCACGCTCGCGAAGCTGTTTGCGTGACCTTCATCTTCACTCAGACCTGTTCGAGGCATCTTCATGGCATTGCACGTCTTGCACTACCGGCATCAGGGGCGCGCCCAATGGGGCGTGGTGAGGAATCACCGGATCACACCGATACCGGGCGACTACTCGACCACTGGCGAATTCGTGCGAGCCCATCGGATCGATGAACTCGCCGCGCTCGGTGGAGAAACGATTTCCGAGTCGGACGTCGAGTGGCTGTCGCCGGTCACGCGCAATCAACGGTTCGTTTGCCAGGGCGCCAACTATCGCCAGCACATGATCGAGTCCGGCATGAACCCGGACGCGAAGTCGTTCAACATGATCTTCACGAAGGCGACCAGTTGCATCGTCGCCGCCGATTCCGACGTCATCCGGCCGCAACATGTGCGGTTTCTCGACTACGAGATCGAACTGGGGCTCGTGCTTCGCCGCGATATCACGTCCCGGCAAGCCATCACGGACAAGAACCTGCACGAGTACGTGGCCGGCCTCGTGATCGTCAACGACTATTCCGCACGCGATATCCAGATTCCCCAAATGCAGTTTTACAAGGGGAAAAGCTATCGAACGTTCGGGCCGGTGGGGCCGTATCTGTGCCTGCTGGAGGCAAGCGATATCGCGCGGCTGCGCGCGCTGACACTGACACTGACCGTGAACGGGGAAGTGCGGCAGAGCGATTCGACCGGGAACCTCGTGTACGGTCCGGCCGAAACGCTCACGGAGCTTTCGGGTGTTCAGGATCTGAACGCCGGTGACTTGCTTGCAACGGGCACGCCGTCCGGATGCGCGCTCAGCATTCCGTCGCCGGCGAAGCAACGGATTGCCGCGTTGCTGCCCGAGCACATGAAGTGGCGGATGTTCGCGAAGGTTCAGGCCGCTCGCCCGCAGTACCTGAAGGCCGGGGATCTGGTCGAAGCACGGATCCGGAGCAGGGACGGGGCGATCGACCTCGGTGTGCAACGCAACCGAATCGTGGACGAGCGCGCATGAACGCCATCGCAACCGAAGCGGACGTGCTTCGGATCGAAAACCAGGGGCCGCCCGACGACCTCCCGGCCAGCACTTACGAGATGATCGGCCGCGGTGCGGCGATCGACCCGAGCGCGCCGGCCTTATCGTTTTTCCTGCGCGCGGACGATCATCGCAAGCCATTGCGCTGGACCTATTCGGCGCTTCTGCGGGATATCACCCGGGCCGCGAACCTGTTTTCGCGCCTGGGCATCGATCGCCACTCGGTGGTCGCCTACGTGCTGCCGAACTTGCCGGAGACGCATTTCGTCATCTGGGGCGGCGAAGCGGCCGGGATCGTATGCGCAATCAATCCGTTGCTGGAGGGGCCGGCGATCGCATCGCTGCTCAAGGCCGCAAACGCAAAAGTGCTGGTGACGCTGGCGCCCTTTCCGGGAACGGATATCTGGTCGAAGATCCATCCCATCCTGAGCCAGGTGCCGTCGCTGCAAAGCCTCGTCCTGATCGATCTGGCCGAGCGCGTGCAGGGGTGGCGCCGAATGGCCGCACGCGCGATGCAGCGTCGCGAATGCAAGCGGTTGCACGGGCGCGCGGGCGTGCGCGGCGCCGTTCCGCGCCACATCGAGATCCACGATTTCGACCGTGCGATGTCGCGTGAATCCGGCGATTCGCTGCTGATCCCCCGGCGTTTCGAAGCCGACGACATATCGTCCTATTTCTGCACGGGCGGCACGACGGGATTGCCGAAAATCGCGATTCGCCGGCACGGCAACGAGGTGGCCAATGCGTGGAGCGTCGGGCAGGTCGTCGGCGCCGGGATGGGCCCGGGGAAGACCGTTTTCTGCGGACTGCCGCTGTTCCATGTCAATGCCGTGCTGGCAACGGGCCTGGTGCCGTTCTCGCGCGGCGCACATGTGGTGCTGGGTACGCCACAGGGCTATCGCGGCGACGGCGTCGTCAAACGATTCTGGGAAATCGTCGAGCACCACAGGATCAACTTCTTCAGCGCGGTGCCGACCTTGTATTCGGCATTGCTCGACGTGCCCGTCGACGGTCGGAATATCGACTCGCTCGAGTATGGGCTCTGCGGCGCCGCGCCGATGCCCGTGGAAGTATTCCGTACGTTCCAGGATCGCACCGGGGTCCGGATTCTCGAAGGTTACGGGCTCACCGAGGGCGCATGCGTGAGCAGCGTCAATCCGCCAGGCGGCGAACGGCGTCTCGGTTCGATCGGTTTGCGCATCCCTGGCCAGATGATGAAGGCGGTGATACTCGACGACGCCGGCCGCTACGTGCGCGATTGCGTCGAGAACGAAGTCGGTGTGCTGACGATTTCCGGGCCGAACGTGTTCGCGGGCTACCTTCAGGAAGATCAGAACAAGAGCCTGTGGCTCGATCTCGGCGACGGCCGGCAGTGGCTCAACACCGGGGATCTCGCGCGGCGCGATGCGCAGGGCTACTTCTGGCTCACGGGGCGCCGCAAGGAGCTCATCATCCGGGGCGGACACAACATCGATCCGGCGACAATCGAAGAACCGCTGCACCGCCACCCGGCAGTGCAGATCGCCGCGGCAGTCGGACGTCCCGACGTGCATGCAGGCGAGCTGCCGGTCGCCTACGTGCAGTTGAAAGCCGGCGCAACGGCAACCGAGACGGAGCTCGACACGTTCATACGCAGCTCGATCGGCGAGCGTGCCGCGATTCCGAAGCGGATTCATATCGTCGATGCGATGCCGCTCACGGCGGTCGGCAAGATCTTCAAGCCCGAACTCAAACGATGGGAGACGTTCGACGCACTGATCTCCGCGCTGAAGGATGCCGGCGTCGAGGGTGCGCGGGTGAGCATGGTGGACGACCCGTCGCGCGGGCTCGCGTTGCATGTGGCGCTGAGCGATCGCGCGCAGATAGCGAAGACCAATACGGTGCTGGGGCGCTTCCCGTTTGCCTTTTCGACTTCTGTCGAACCCGAACATCAGTGATTGTTGATGCTCGGAATGTTTGGGGTTGACGTAAGCAAATAAATTCGGAATACGAAGTGAATAAAAACGGGATTTTTCTTGTCCAAAATCTGGAGACAATCATGAAGCGAATCAGCGCAGGAACCGTCGTACTGGTCGCGGCCATCTCTGGCGCGCATGCTCAATCAGCCGGCCAGTGGGTAGTCAATGCCGGCTGGTCCCATTTCGCGCCGCAGGGGTCGGCTGATCCGCTGACCGTCAATGCGCTCGGCCAGTCACAAGTGATGACCGGCAGCGGTGGGGAGATCGCAAGCGGCGATACGTTCGGCCTGACCGCAACGTACTTCCTGACCGACCATATCGCGGCGACGACGGTCATGGGTTTTCCGCCGACATGGCACTTGAACGGCGCAGGTACGCTCAGCGGTTTCGGCGAGCTGGGGACCGCGCGGGCCTGGAGTCCGGCGATCATCTTCAACTACTACTTCGGCCAGCCGAATGCACGGTTCAGGCCGTATCTGGGCGCCGGCGTCACCTACACGTGGTTCAGCAACATCAAGCTCAGCAACCCCGTTTCCACCGGCCAGATCTATTTCTCGCCGACCGTCGGGACAGCGCTCGAGGGGCCGACATCCGTGTCACTCAGCAATTCCTTTGCGCCCGTCGTCAACGGCGGCCTGACCTACAACATCGATTCTCACTGGTCGATCAACGCATCGGTGGCGTATTCGTGGGTATCGACACGCGCCACGCTCACTACCCGGTCATCCGTCGGCACGGTCACGAGCACCAGCAAATTCCGGGTCAATCCGATCGTGACGTTCCTTTCGGTCGGATACCGCTTCTGAACCGCATTGGCCAGGACACGTCGCACGCATGTTGCAGTGCCGCCCTGCGGGCGACGTGACGATCGCCGTCGAGTTTCAGCGGCGCATGGCCTGACCGCGGACGTTTCGTGAGCGTTGCTCGCGACATGCGTCGAGTGTGACCGGAACATTGAGGATGACTAACCCGAGTGATGAATATGACCCACGTGGTGCCGATGATGAATGTGACACCGACGTTAGGAATGTTCGAGCACGCACTCTATCGGCATAAGTGACAAAAATATCAGTATTGAGTTTAATGTCACCAAATGTTGTGGCCGGCCCCCACGGGGCACCTGGTTACCGCTCTCGGCGACGACGGCGTTGGGGGTGACTTGATCCCAAGGGAGCGAACTCGCAGCGGGGGCGCCCCGAACCGTCTTACGCGGGTGTTACCCGGGGAGGGAGATGTGAGGTCGATTAACTGTGTTTACGCCGCCGCGCTCATCGCGGGATGGGCAACGCCCCATGCGTACGCCGAACTGGGCGGCGCGCCGATATCGCTGTCCGCCGCCGATCATGCCGCGAAAGTGCGTGTGATGCGGCCTGCGAATCGGGCGGCCGATGGCCTGACGACGAATCCCGCCGTGTACATCGTCCGTGAATCCACGCTCGAATCTGGAACCGTGATCCGCGAATACACATCGGGCGACGGAATCGTCTTCGGCGTCGCGTGGCAAGGGCCGACGGTTCCCGATCTCGCGTCGGTGTTCGGCAATTATCTTCGCGATTACAGCGCGGGCGTCGAAGCCGCGCATGCACGTCGTGGCTGGCGTACGCCGGTATCCGTTTCGACGCGCAATCTCGTGATCAAGACAGGAGGGCACATGGGGGCATTTTCCGGGCAAGCCTGGTTGCCGCCCGCGCTTCCGTCCGGCCTGACCGGCAACGATATCCTGTAACTCCCATGCAAATGATCATGAGCATTTTTCGTGCGGTCGTCCGGTGGTTCGGCATATTCAGCTTGATGACCGTTTCGGCAGCTTTCCTCGTTGCGTGCGGCGGCGGCGATTCAGGTTCCGGCGAAACGGGCGCCAATAGTTCTGGCGCATCGGACGGCAACACTGGGAATACCGCCATCATTACGGTTGCGCGAGGCGTTGCACGCGTCGTCAACATTCCGACCGTCAACATCAAGATTTGTGCGCCCGGAACGTCACGCTGCCAGGTGGTGTCCAATGTGCTCGTCGACACGGCATCGTATGGCTTGCGGATCGTACGTGATGCCATTCCAAGCGTTATCGGCAGTCTGCCTAAAACAACCACGAGCGACGGAGCGACGCTTTCCGAGTGCGGCAAGTTCGTTTCGAGTTACACGTGGGGCACGGTTCGAACGATTGACCTTGCCATTGGCGATGAACGTGCGAGTTCCTTGCCGGTGCAGATCATCGGCGATCTCGGAACGGACAACGTGCCAAGTTCCTGTACAAACGGGAATGAATCGGCGAACTCGGCCACGGCTCTTGGTGCAAACGGCATTCTGGGAATTGGCCCGGCGCCCTATGATTGCGGCGCACCCTGTGTAAAGGTCGCGTCGTTGAGCAACTACTACGCGTGCGCGGACGGAAACTCGAGTTGTGAACAAGTCACCGTGCCGCTATCGCAACAGATCAGCAATCCTGTCGGTCAATTTGCCGTAGACAACAACGGCGTGATTGTACAAATGCCGCAGATTTCGGAAGACGGTCGGGAAAGCGCGACGGGCTCGTTGATTTTTGGCATCGGCACGCAAAGCAACAATGCATTCGGTGCCACCACGAAGCTGATGTCGACGACGACGGGTGATGTGCCGGGAGCATTCCTTTCCAGGAAAGTCACAGCGTTCTTCGATACCGGATCAAATGCGAATTTCTTCGATGACTCGTCGCAGATTACGTGTACCAGGAACACGCAATTCTATTGCCCGTCAACGACGACCACTTATGCCGCGACCCTGGTTGGGCTCGACGGCACGGTGAGCATGATTTCCCTGTCCGTGGCAAACGCAGATACGTTGTTCTCGAGGAGTTCGACATATGCATTCAATGACGTCGCGGGTCACTTCGGATCGTCCTCCTGGCTAGATCTCGGGCTGCCCTATTTTTACGGTCGGACAATCTATTTTGGCCTGGATCGTTCGGCGGAAGGCGAGTCCGCGCCTTACGTCGCATACTGATGCGTTGAGCAGGGCCGGCAACCGATCAAGATACTTGTCATTGGTCTTCAATCGGTCGGAAATTGAGTCACCGAAGGCGATGGGTATTGGATCGGGGTGAGACCGGCCCGTCCAGTCGGTCTGCTCAAGCGCTTATCGGCACCCCGCCATTCGCCCCTTCATGCACTTGAACCACAGCCTCACAGCCCCGACCCCGCCCGCGACCGGAATCCGCGGCAGCAGAAACGGATCGTCGGTCGCACCGGCGCATCCGCGCCGGGTCGTCGTCGCGTTGCCGTAACCGGCAGCGATGACCTGATCGCGCACGCGTGCATCGAGATCGCCGTACGGATAACAGAACGATTCGACGCATTGCCCGCTCAGCATTTCGAGTTGCCGCTTCGATTCGGTCAACTGAAACGCCGAAACAGGCGCCGGCACATACGACAGCGCGACGTGATCGAGCGTATGCGAGCCGATTTCATGGCCGTGATCGCGCCACGCGAGCATGTCCTCGCAGGTCATCAGCGGCGAGCGCGCGGTCGGCGCGCCCGCGTCCCAATCGTTCGCGCCGCCGAACCGGCCGGCGACGAAGTAGCAGGTCGCGGTGAATCCGAGCGCATCCAGCACGGGCATCGCATGCGTCAGCACGTTGAGAAAGCCGTCGTCGAACGAAATACCGAAGACCTTGCCCTGCCGCTCCCCGCGCAGGTACGGCTGCAGTTCGCGCACGCTCAGGCCGCGGTAGCCGAGCTGCCGGAACAGCGTCATCTGGCGGCGGAACGCGTCGGGGGCGACGCTCAGGCTGCGCAGCCGGTCGGTCGGCGGCGGCAGCGGGCGGATCTGGTGATACATCAGGATCGGATAGCGTGGGGTGCGCGTAAGCATCGGCAGATCGCAAGAAAGCGGGATTACGCGGCCTTGCGGAAAATCCGCAGGGTCTTGAAGTCGCCGACCTCGGCGAAATCGGCACGAGCGGCCCATTGCGCGATGATCGGCTCGGCCTTCCGGTAGGCCGACGAGCCCTTGTAGAACAGCAGATGGCCATTGGGTGCGGTATGGCGCGCGAACAGGTCGAGCACCGCTTCGTCGGTCTTCGCGCCGTAGCGGCTGTTCGCTTCGTCGCGGAATTCGCACAGATGAAACAGCGTGACGACGTCGAACGTCGGCAGCAGGTTCGAATTGCTCGTATAGATGTCGCCGAAATACGCGAGGTAGGTCTTGCTCACCTCGGGCTGCCGCGTGACGAGATCGACGTACGACTTGTATTCCTTCGGCGATGCCGTCACGCCGAAGACGGTGTTGTTCAGATGCGGCCGCGCGCATTCGACGCCGACATGGTGATGCCCGCCGGTACCGAAGTGATAGATGCGGATGCCCTTGAGGCGCACGGATTCCAGCCATTCGACGAAGTGCACGTCGCACGGACATTCCTGCGTGCGCAGGTCCCAGTACTTCTTCCAGATATTCATTGCCATTTCGTCGATCTCAAGGAGGTCACCCAACGGTAGGGGTTGTGTCGAATCGATTTGTGATAGACGGACAAGGTCGCGTCGACGAACGCGTCGAACGAGAATTCGCGCTTGCCTTTCAGCCGCGCGCTGCGCCCCATCGCACGGACGCAGCCGGGCTCCTGCACGATCGCGCGCAGGATCGCTTCGATTGCCGCGGGCTCGCGCGGCGGGACGACCCAGCCGTCCACGCCCGGTTCGACGTTTTCGGGCAGCCCGCCCACGCGCGTCACGATCGCGGGGCAGCCGAGCGACATCGCTTCGCGGCACGCATACGACAGGCTCTCGTGGTACGACAGCACGAATGACACGTCGATGATCGAGAACGGCGCCCGCACATCGTCGAGGCGCCCGGTGAACGCGGTGCGCGACGCCATGCCGTGCCGCGCGAGTTGCGCGCGCTGCTCGCCGGACGGCTCCGCGCCGACCAGCAGCACGCGAAACCGCTCGCGCTCGGCTTCGGGCAGGCGGCCGAGCGCGGCGATCAGGTCCATCCAGCCTTTTTCGGGCGCGGTGCCGGCGCTGCTGCCCAGCACGATCGCATCCGCGCCGGCCGCGCCGAACAGCGCGATCTTGCGGCGGCGGATCTCGTCGGCCGCGAGTCGTTCGGCAGCGGGCCGGCGCACGCCGTGCTTGACGACCGTGACGTTGCCGTACGGCGAGCGCAGCGCGAGCATGCTGGCGACGTAGTCGCTGACCGCGATCGTGTGGTCGGTGGCCAGCCGGGCGCGCAGCAGGTTGCCGAAGCTGTCGGCGCGATAGGTGTTGTGCTTGGTCAGCACGACCGCCGGCCGATACCGGCAGCCGAGCAGCGCCAGCATCACCTGCCGGTGATCGGCGGACCCGTTCACGTGGATCACGTCGAAGCGCTCGGCGGCGATCCGCTGGCGCAGCCGGAGAATCTCCCGGCACAGCCGGTTCCAGCGCGGCTTGAATTCCATGTCGAAGATCGCCACGCCGGGACTGTCCTTCAGCAGTCGCGACAGGCGGCTGCCTTCCGGCGACGCCACGGTCACGCGGTGATGGCGGCTCATCGCGACGGCGAGATCGCGGACATAGGTGTCCTGGCCGCCGCCGTAATCGCCGTGGAAGTTGGTGTACAGAATGTTCATCACGATGCCGCTTTTTTGTCGATCCATCATTTCAGAGGAATACTGATGAAATGACGGGCCCGACCTGATGGAAACCATGGCGCGAACGCGGTGCCGCGTTTCCGGCCCGGGATTGCGCGTTGACGCCGGCGCACGGCGTCGATACGAATCATTTCCAAATATTACAGATCGTTTACGTGCCGTAGTGTCGAGGTCTGCGCATCTTTGTGAGAATGTGTCGCGATCGCTGAATCGTGCGGTCCCGGGCGTGGCGATCTCTCGCGGGACCGCGACCTGAAACGGCGCCGCCGGATTTGATCCCGACAGGTACCTTCCCTATAATGCGACGATTTAGTCCGGTTATTTCGGGAAGCATGGCGCGCACACGAAACGAAAACCTTCACCAGCAACGCCGCGAGCAGATCCTCACCGCGGCCGCCCGGGTCTTCAAGGCCAAGGGGTTCCACGGCGCGCGTACGGAAGATATCTGTGCGGCGGCCGACATGAGCGCGGGCGCGGTGTTCCGGTATTTCGCCGACAAGCGCGAGATGATCGACGCGATCATCGCGGTCGAGGTCGAGCGTTATACGCAGGACTTCGATCGCATCCTCAGCAAGGACGGGCTGCGTTGGCTGGCCAACATCACGGCCGACGAACTGACCGGGATGCTGGCGCAGGGCGATGACGGCCTGGGTGTCGACAGCTGGCTCGAACTCGCGCGCGATGCCGAGCGCCGCCCCGATATCGTCGGGCTCGACCGGAAGATGCGCGCGGATCTCGCGGGCTTGCTGGCAAGCGGCCAGGCCGAAGGCTGGGTCAGGCCATCGCTGGATCCGGCAGGCACGACGAACATCGTCTTCGCGATGTTCAACGGCCTGTGGCTCGACCGCAGCCTCGGCACGTCCGTCGACATGGAACGGACGGCCGCCGCGCTTGGCGATTTCTTCCGCACCTGCGTACTGGTTGCCTGACGCCCGACATGGCCGGCGCGCCGCGTTGACGCATTCGCCCGCCCGCCGTGCCTTTCCGGGCAAGCTGCGTCCTACCTGATCCGCTGACATTCCCCGACATCCGGCCGCACCGGAAGCCGGCCGGACCGCGACACCGGCCGTTTCCCGACGACATCAGGACGCAAATCAACTCGCGGGGCTTTCACATTTGAAAGCCGGTGCACCATTTGCGTTAGAATGCCCCCCCTTGTCCGCCCTGGCGACCGCCCGACGCGGACAGGTACCCGCATGGAGACACAGGTTTCAATTCGCAGCCGGACGCGAATGATTGACCCGCCGTCAGCAACATACGCCTTGTAATTTGGATCACTAATGAAGAAGAAGCACAACATTACCAAGTACATCGTTGTCGCGATGATGCTTGGTATCGCCGTGGGTTACGCCTGCCATAGCGCGTTTCCCGACCCGAAGATGGCGAAGGAAGTCGCCGGCTACGTGTCGTTGCTGTCCGATGTATTCCTGCGCCTGATCAAGATGATCATCGCGCCGCTGGTGTTCGCGACGCTGACCGTCGGCATCGCGCAGATGGGCGACGGCGGCGCGGTGGGCCGCGTGGGCGTCAAGGCGTTCGGCTGGTTCTTCATCGCGTCGTTCACGTCGCTGCTGCTCGGTCTGCTGACCGCGACGCTCCTGCAGCCGGGCAGCCACCTGAGCCTGCCACTGCCGCCGTCCGATGCGGCGCTCAATCTGAAGACGGGCGCGTTCACGCTGAAGGATTTCGTGGTGCACCTGGTGCCGAAGTCGATCGCCGAGGCGATGGCGAACAACGAAATCCTGCAGATCGTCGTGTTCTCGATCTTCTTCGGCACCGCGCTGTCCGCGCTCGGCGAATCGGGCAAGCGCCTGACCGGCGTGATCGACGATCTCGCGCAGGTGATGCTGAAGGTCACGGGGGCGGTGATGGGGTTCGCGCCGGTCGCGGTGTTCGCGGCGCTCGCGTCGACGATCACGACCGAAGGGCTCGGCATCCTGCTCACGTTCGCGAAGTTCATGGCGAGCTTCTATCTGGCGCTGGCGCTGCTATGGGCCGTGCTGACGCTGGCCGGCGTGACGTTCCTCGGCAAGCGCGCGTTCACGCTGATCCGGCTGATCCGCGAGCCGTTCCTGCTGTCGTTCGCGACGGCCAGCTCCGAGGCCGCGTATCCGAAGCTGCTGGACGCGCTCGATCGCTTCGGCGTGAACCGCAAGATCTCGAGCTTCGTGCTGCCGATCGGCTATTCGTTCAATCTCGACGGCTCGATGATGTACTGCACGTTCGCGGTGCTGTTCATCGCGCAGGTATACGGCATCCATCTGCCGCTCGGCACGCAGATCACGATGTTGCTGATGCTGATGGTGACGTCGAAGGGAATGGCCGGCGTGCCGCGCGCGTCGCTGGTCGTGATCGCGGCGACGCTCAACCAGTTCAACCTGCCCGAAGCCGGCTTGCTGCTGATCATGGGCGTCGACATGTTCCTCGACATGGGGCGCTCGGCCACCAATGCCGTCGGCAATTCGATCGCCGCGGCCGTGGTCGCGAAGTGGGAAGGGCAGCTCGACGCGCCGCGCGACGACGACGATTCGGACGATGCGCGCGTAGCCGAGGTGAAGGTGCGGGAAACGTCGGCATGATGCGTGGCAAATGCGGCAGTGCAACGTCGCGTTGCCCGACCCGCGGCAAATGACATTCGCCGGCCCGGATTCGATGCGGATTCAGGCCGGCGATGTGTTTTGGGGCAGTGGCTTTTCCCGATGTTTCCGAAATGGCATTCGCCGTTTCAATTGATCGACGTCGAATCGGCGGCGATATTCCGGCAGGCGCCCGCCTGATTTTCCCGATTCCCGATCCGGCGCGTAAGTGACCATTCACTGACGCGCGGCGGGCGCTCGCCAAAAGCGCGGGCGATTCGCAATTTTTTTCGATTTATATAACGCTATTCTCGCCCTGCGCATTATCGAATGCATGCCGTATGTCATACCGACTGCGCCGGATGATTCGGGGAAGAATTGACATCTCGCGGGCTTCAAGCCATCTGGCCGGCCGATCCCTCATGTGAATGACTACCCTGTTCAGGAGAGCATCCGTCATGGTCGCCAGAAAACGCATCCAGGCCGCGCTCGTTGCCGCGGCGATCGCCGCATTTGCGCCCTCTGCTCACGCAGCCAACACCACCGACTGGATCGCGAACACGTACGGCACGCTCGCCGCGCACGTCGGCAACGTCGCGCGCGCGATGTGGGTAGCCCCCGAAGGCGTGATCTACACGGCGTCGATGTGGGACGAGGATGAAGGCGGCGTCGCGATCTACCAGAACGGCAAGAGCATCGGCTCGATCGGCGCGCATTCGGAATTCCAGGGCAGCGCGATCACGGGCAACGCGACGTCGCTGTTCGTCGCGCTGCAGCCCGGCAAGACGTACGGCAGCGGTGCGGTGGGGCGCTACAACCGCGCGACGAAGGTTCGCGACCGCGTGATCCAGATCAGCGCGGCGACCAACCAGCCGCGCATCGACGTCGTCACCGGGCTCGCGACGGCCGGCTCGCTGCTCTATGCGAGCGACTTCTACGGCAATCGCGTGCGCGTGTTCACGACCGATGGCGTGTGGCAGCGGGATATCGCCGTGTCGGCGCCGGGTGCGCTCGCGGTGGACGGCGCGGGCAACGTGTGGGTCGCGCAGAAAAGTGCCGGCTCGATCGTCGGCTTCAGCCCGACCGGCGCGCTGCTCGATACGATCCGGATGCCGGCCGGCTCGCATCCGTCGGCGCTGTATGTCGATGCGGCGGCCGGGCAACTGCTGGTGGGCGACGAAGGGCCCGACCAGAACATCAAGCGCTATTCGATCTCGGGCCGGCCGGCACTGGCCGGCACGTTCGGCGTGCGCGGCGGCTATCTCGACACGACGACGGGCATCAAGGGGCAGGTCGGCCCGCAACGCTTCACGCGCATCGTCGGGATCGGCAAGGACACCGGCGGCAACCTCTATGTGCTCAACAACCCGTGGGGCGGCAGCTGGGATCTCGGCCGCAACGGCGCGACCGACATTCATGCGTACGGCAGCAACGGCAATCTGCGCTGGACGCTGCAGTCGCTGAACTTCGAAGGCATTGCCGCGCCGGACCCGGTCACGGACGGCGCGCTGTTCTACGGCGCCACGCATATCTACAGCGGCAGCGCGGGCGGCAAGTTCGTCGCGAACACCGTCGATCCGTTCACGTATCCGTCGGACCCGCGCATCAACATGAACGATACGCAGCGCGACGAACACTTCGGGCTGCTCACGTCGGTCGGCGCGAACCGGATTCTCGTCGCGGCCGGCCAGAACCCGCCGGTCTTCTACTTCTATCACTTCAACGCGGCGAACGGTTACGTCGCGATTCCGGACGGCTCGATTCCCGGCCCCGCATTCAATACCACGCAGCGCGTGACGGGCGGCTTCAGCCTCGACAGCCAGGGCGGCGTATGGGCCGGCCTCGACAAGACCGGCGCGATCACGCATTACCCGCTGACCGGCTTCGACGCGAACGGCAAGCCGTCGTGGGGGCCGGGCGTCGCGACCCGCATTCCGGCCAGCATCGTGCCGCTGACGCGCATCGTCTATCTCGCGGACAGCGACACGATGGTGCTTGCGCAGGGCGCGGTCGGCAGCAACGACTGGACGTCGATCGGCACGCGCATCGAGGTGTATCACGGCTGGCGCGCGGGCAACACGACGAAGCCCGACCCGGTGATCACGCTGCCGCACAGCGGCGCGAAATCGATCGACGCGGCGGGCAACCATCTGTTCGTCGGCTACTGGTTCAGCAGCAGCGGGCCGCTGTGGCCGAACGTCGACGCGTTCAACCTCACCACCGGCAATCTCGACACGACGCTGGTCAATGCGAACCCCGCGACGGTCGACACCAGCAGCGCGATCGATGCGATGTACAGCATCCGCGCGTACCGCCGGTTCAACGGCGAGTACGTGGTGATGAAGAACAACGTGAAGGGGAACAGCATCACCGTGTACCGGTGGACGCCCTGACAGGCTGAAGGTGCTGAAGACGCCGAACGTGCAGCCGCGTCGGGCAGCGGCCGTACTCGCGAAGTCGTGAAAGCAATCGTGAGTATTTTCGCGGGATTGTTGCGCAATGCGCATGCAATGCACCGCGGGCACCCTGCGCGCCGCGCCGTGCCGGACCCGCTTGCCGAACCTCCCGACGTGGAAATGCGGTTCCGTGCACAATGGCGGCGGCTCCCGCGGACGTTGTGCGGGCGTGCACGATGAACGAGCGCGGCGGTCCCTGCCGCGTTTCTTATGCTTGAAGCGACCCAACGATGAAGAAGAAAACGATCCCGAATCGCCTGTTGACGATCGTCGCGCTGGCCGGCGCACTGAGTGGCCCGGTCCACGCGCAGACGGCGGAGACGGTCGCGACCGTCAACGGCACGCCGATCACGCAGGCCGACGTCGATACGCTGCTGCGCGCGTCCGGGCAGCCCGATTCGCCGCAGATCCGCCAGGCGATCAAGAACCAGCTGATCACGCGCGTGCTGGTTCAGCAGGCGGCCGAGAAGGCGAACTATGCGGACAAGCCCGAGGTCAAGGCGGCGATGCAGCAGGCGAAGGTGACGGCCGAGGTGCAACTGTACCTGCGCGACCACGTGAAGCCGGAGCCGGTGACCGACGAGCAGGTCAAGGCGCGCTACGACGAACTGGTCGCCGCGCTCGGCAAGAACGAATACAAGCCGCGCGTGATCGTCGTCAAGGACCCGGTCGCGGCGGCGACCGTGCTGAGCGAGCTGAAGGCGGGCAAGTCGTTCGACGGGCTGGCACGCCAGTACAGCCTGGCGCCGAGCCGCGATACCGGCGGCGAGCTGCCGTGGGTGAGCTTCAATACGCCGGCGGCGGAAGGCAAGACGGCCGGGCTGCCGCTGCCCGTTGCGCAGGCGCTCGAGAAGCTGACGGTCGGCGCGACGACGAAGGATTCGATTCCGGTCGATGGCGTGCGGGCGATCGTGAAGCTGGATGCGAAGCGGCCGACGCAGGTGCCGGGTTTCGAAACCGCGAAGCCGACGCTTCAGCAGCAATTGCAGGCGATCGCGGCCGAGAAGGCGAGCGCGCAGATGATCGGCAATCTGCTGAAGGACGCGAAGATCACGCAGTAAGGGCCATGCGACGGCGTCGACATGACGCGCGTCACGCGTGCCAGACCATGCTCGCGCTCGTGTCGGTTTCCGACGCGACGCGAAAGCCGAGCCGTTCGTAGAGCCGCCGCGCCGGGTTGCCATGTAGCACGCTGAGCGATACCGGCACGCGCGCGTGCGCCGCGTCGGTCAGCAATGCGTGCAGCACGGTTTTCCCGATTCTCTGGCCCTGGCGCGCGGGGAGAATCTGGATCTGATGGACGTGCCATTCGCTGGCGGCGCGTGTCACCTTCAGCAGGCCAATGGCATCGGCGCCTTCACAGACGATCATCGCGTCGTCGAAGTTCGCGCGGATGCGCTGGTCGTGCGCGTCATCGTCGGTCGGCGCGCCGACGCGCTGCAGATGCTCGGTCATCGTGAGTCGACGGAGCGTCAGCAGGAACGGGAGATCTTCCTGAGACGCAGCACGCAGATGGATCGCGGGTTTCATCAGTGATGAGAGGTTGCGTCGGGCGCGACGCTTCGGTGCGGATCACATGCCCGGCAACCGAATTTGCAGGCCGGCCGGGCGATGTTCGAGGACATCCGTGACCTCGTATTCGGTTTTTGCCCCGTCCGAAGTTTGCCACTGCTGCATACGGACATTGCACAAGAGCACGTCTCCCTTGCTGAAACTGATCTGGCTGTTGTTCACGCGCGACAGGAAGCCGGCATCGGTGATCGTCGCGTGAATCGTCGACGTGCCGTCGTACAGGCGCCACTTGTTGTCGTCCTTGAACGCGAGCGACACGATCGAGAATGCCATCTTGCGATGCTCGTCGAGCAGGAGCGAGTCGGTCGGCTCCGGCGCGTGAAACCATGCGATCTCGTTGTGGGCGACCGTCTCGTATACCTCGGTATCGGTGCCGGCAGCGAAAATCTCGATGCCTTCGCGCGCTAGCGGCGCAAGCACTTGTGCGATGGCTTGGCGAACGCGGACGTCACTCAGCAGCGTGAGGACGGGCAGGTCGATTTCCAGTTCGTCGCCGTCGACGTCCAGCACCGCGGTGTTGTTCTGCATCCGCACGTGCGTGATCTCGCGCCCACGCAGCCATTTGAGGACGGCGAAAAGCCCCTTCCTTGCCCTGGGCGCGGCGATGCCGAGCGCGGTCAGGATCGTCACCGCATTGGCGAGCGCCGTGCCTTCGTTGCCGCTCAGCATGTCGCGCATGCGGCCGAGCAGCGAGGTCGCGAGCGTGAAGTCGATGCCGAAGCTGCCCGTCTTGAAGCTGCCGCGCACGTTGACCTGCGGCCGGACCTGAGCGCCGCACAGTGCGCGCGTCGACGCGTCGAGCAAATCGCCGAAGGCCAGCAGCGCGGGCGCGAGTTCGCGTACGTCCATCTCGGACGAATCGAGCGTGGGCCCGTCGTACGTGATGCGAAATCGGCTCATCGCGTCGAAGGGGCCGATATCGGCCGGGCCGGTACTGTTTTCATCGTGTGCGGTCATGTCGAGTGCTGGCAAGAGAGCTGGACGATACCCGAAACGAACGCTTTCGGATGCCTTTCATCGTAGGGCCGAATGACCGGCCGCAGGCGATTTTGGCCATCAGGACAAGACGACTTGCAGACATGTCCCGATAGCGCCCGGCAAGCAGCGAACTTTTCCGATACTTTCCCGGTCACAACCGCCAGCTTGCGGGGGCGCGCCGGTACCCCGAACGTGCTGCCGCCTTCCGGTATTCCGTCGTTCCACCCGCCCGCCTATCATGCGCACATCGCTCGCACGCACGGCGCAATACACAGGGATTCTCGATGGACACCAAACGATCGCGGCCGGGGCTCGTCGCCGCGCTGCTCTGGGCGGCGCTGTATCTCGCGACCGGCTACATCTCGCACGAATTCAACGGCCCCGTCCGGCTGACGGGCTACATCTGGCTGCCGGCCGGTGTGACGGTCGGCGCATTCATGCTGCGACCGATGCGCGAATGGCTGACGCTGGCCGGCGCATTCCTGGCCGGGCAGCTCGCGCTGTCCGCGATCGAGCACGGCAGCTTCGTCAACGCGGTGCTGTTCACGGTGGACGAGGTCGGCGCGGCCGCACTCGCGGTCTGGCTCGTGCAGCGCGTGCGCTTCTCGCTCGAAGGGCTGTATTTCCTGCGCTCGGTGATTCTGGCCGGCTTGATCGCGGGCGTCGTCGGCGCGATCGGCGGCGCGGCGTGGTACACGACGCTCAAGGGTGCGCCGTTCTTCGACGTGTGGTCGGTGTGGGCCGCGTCCGATTTCGTTGGCGTGCTGCTGGTCACGCCGGTGCTCGCGTCGTGGTCGCGCTTTCGCGCGCACCGCTCGGGCGACCACGAGCGCTTCGACCTGGTGCTCGGCATCGTCGCGTTCGCGTTGCTCGCGGTCGTCGCGCTCGTGATCTTCGATGGCGATACGGCGCGGAAATTCGGCACGGGCGCCGGCTTCGCGCTCACCTATGTGCCGCTGTTCCTGACGGTCGCGGTGACGCTGCTGCTCGGCGGCCGTGCGGGCTCGTCGTCGGTGCTGGTGCTCGCGCTGATCGTGATCGAGCAGACCGCGCAGGGCGACGGCCCGTTCGCGTCGCTCCACGAGCATTACGGCAGTGCGCTGCTCGAAGCGCAGCTCTATCTGGCGGTCGCGTCGCTGCTGGTGCTGACGGTGAGCACGCTGAAGACGACGCGCGAGCGCGTGCACGAGCATGCGGCGGTGCTGCAGAACAACATGGAGCTCGCGCTCGCGAGCGCCGGCCAGATCGCGTACGTGCTCGATCCCGAGTCGGGCCGGATCGAATGGAGCGGCGACGTCGAGCGCGTGTTCGGCGTCGGCGTCGACGCCGCGCAGATCGCGAGCGTGCCGCTCGTGCTCGAACGCGTGCAGGCGGGCGACCGCGACGCGTTGCGCGACTACTGGAATGCGGAGATCGCGGGCGAGGACCGCGCGTCGCTGTCGCTGCGCATCGTGCTGCGCGACGGCGGCACGCGGACGATCACCGACCACGGCGCGCCGTTGCTCGATTCGAACGTCGACGTGACGGTGGTGGCGGGCGTGTGGCAGATCGAACGCGTGTGGCCGGCGGACGAATGAGCGGGCACGCGTCATGACGGGCCGCACGGCCGTGCTGCTGATCCACGGGCTCGGCGGCACGCAATACGATCTCGGTTCGCTGCACAAGGCGATGCGGCGCGCGGGCGCCGACACGCACATGATCACGCTGCCGGGGCACGGCACGCGCCCGGAGGATCTGGTCGGCGTGCGCGCGGAGGCGTGGCTCGACGCGGTGACCGAGCAGTACCGCGCGCTGGAACGCGAGTACGACACGCTGCACGTTGCGGGGATGTGTATGGGCGCGCTCGTCGCGCTGCTGCTGTGTCATCGTGTGCAGCATGCGCGCGGCCGGCTCGCGCTGTTGGCCGCACCGGTATTCATCGACGGCTGGTCGACGCCGTGGTACCGGTCGCTGCGGCACGTGCTGTATCGCGTGCCGGGTGTGGCGGAGCGAATGCGCGTGGAAGAAGGCGATCCGTTCGGCATCAAGAACGCGACGATCCGCGCGATCGTGAAGAAGAAGTTCGAGCGGCAGGACAGTTTCCACTATGCGTGGGTGCCGCTCGCGTGCGTGCGGCAGGTGGACCGGATGCGCGACTGGGTACGCGATGCCGCGCCCGGCACGCCGTGCCCGACGCTCGTGCTGCATGCGCGCGAGGACGAGCTGACGAGCCTGCGCTCGGCCGATTTCCTGCTGGAAAAGCTGCCCGACGCGCGCGGGATCGTGCTGGAGAACAGCTATCACATGATCTGCGCGGACAACGATCGCGACGACGTCGCGCGGCACGTGCTCGAGTTCTTCGGCTTCGATCCCGTGCATGCGGTGAGCCCGGCGATGGCGCGGCGGATGGGGCGGCTGGGATCGTGACGGTGGTGCAACCGTCACAATGGCGTCAATCCGGGGGCAAATCCATTTGAGGTTGTTGCGATCTAGTCTGGAAGGAACGGACGTGCGATCTTGCGGCTTGCGGCGAGTTCGATCAATCGTATTCGACACGGGGTGCGAAGGCCGGATATTGCCGGGCCATGTCCTGCAGGCAGTCGCGCATCAGCTTCGCGTCGCGGGGAAAGCGGCGTTCGAATTCCGACCAGCCTTTCAGCCGGAGAATGGGCGGCATATCGACCAGTGCGGTAATGGCGTCCCAGAACGCATCCCAGTTTCTTCCATACCAATCCGGGAAACTCAACTTCTTCATCAGCCGTACGTGCAACTGTTCGGTCGATTCGATATCGTCGAGTTCGATTTCTACCCGCGTGTCGCGTGCCATCATGTTCTCCGACGGACAGGTCGCGAAACATTCAATTCATTTCGCGTTCCGTACCGAGCATCATAGCGCGCGCTTCCGGCCGCCGCGCAATCCGCTCCCGGACCTCCGGCGCCGCCAGGCACGTGGCCACGGCTTCATACCCCGGCGCGCCGGGGTAAGGCGCCACGCGCGCAGGCGGGCTGTGATTGGCCGGGCACAGCAGGATGGTTTCGTCGGGGCCGACCGCCGCGAGATCGAGGATGGCCGACGAGCGCGTCAGCAGGAACAGCGGCCGCATGCCGGCGGCCGCGCCTTCGCGCAGATGCGCGATCAATGCCAACTGCGTGGCTCGGTCGAGGCCCTGTTCGATCATGTCGACGATCTGCGCACGCGGGCGTTGCGCTTCGAGGCTGACGAGGAGTGCCGTCAGCGCTGGCGACGGCGTCGCGCCTTTGGCGGCGAGCAACGCCGACGCGCGATCGACGCGCGACTTCAATTCCGGATCGGCGTGCAATGCGTCGAATGCCGCGGCACAATCGTCGTCCAGCCGATCGAGGCCGACGAACACCGCGCCGGGCAGCGCTTCGGCCAGCCGAAGCGCGAGCCGCGTCTTGCCGCTCCCCAGCGAACCGATGATGTAGTTCAACGGCCGGATATCGCGACACTCGAACCATTCGCCACCCCACGGCCACGGCAGGCTGAACGCGACGCCGGCGCTGCCTGTGTCGACGAGCCGCGCGAGTTCTCCGTCCGTCGGCATCCGCCCCCGTGCAAGGTCGGCGCGCATCGCGCGCACACGGTCGAGCTTGCCGACGAAATCCTGAATCCCGCGATCGAGCGCCGCTTCGTGAGCGGCCAGCGCGGTATCGAGACCGCGCGCATCGCCGTCGAGCACGCTCGCGACCTGCGCGAGACCGAGGCCGAGCTTGCGCAGTGCCGCGATGTCGGCGGCGCGTGCGAGGTCGGCCGGGCCGTACGCGCGGTATCCGGCCGGCGTGCGTTCGGGCGTGACGAGGCCGTGCCGCTCGTACAGCCGCAGCGCCTTGATCGAGACGCCAAGCCGCGCGGCGGCGGCCGATGCGTTCAAACGGGGCGTGTCGGTACCCATCCGTCACCTCTTGCTGTCGATTCGTTGCGGTCAGCATAAAGGCGATCCCAAGGGCCGGGTCAAGCGCGATCGCGCGGCTGTTCCCGTTCAGTCGGCGGCCGCGAACTCGTCCCGCAGCGCGCGATACAGCCGTCGGTAGCGCGCGAGCCGCCCCGCCAGCAGATCGACCGACGCGGCATCGGGCGCGACCGTCTCCGTGACGGGCGGCGCGACGCAGACTTCCTCCAGCGTATCGTTCGTCGCCGCCAGCCGTGCGAGTCGCGCCGCGCCGAGTGCCGCGCCGACCGCGCCGTCCGCATGGCGCTGCATCGAGAGCCCGGTCGCATTCGCGCATAGCTGCGCCCAGAACGCGCTCTTCGAGCCCCCGCCGATGAACGACACCGCGTCGAGCGTCGTGCCGGCCGCGCGCAGCGCGTCGTAGCCGTCGGCCATCGCGAACGCGACGCCTTCCATCACCGCATACGCGAGATCGTCGGCGTCGTGTTCGTTCGACAGCCCGAAGAACACGCCGCGCGCATGCGCGTCGTTGTGCGGCGTGCGCTCGCCGCCGAGATACGGCAGGAACAGCGGCGCGCGGGCCGGATCGGCGTGTTCGGCGCGCGCCGCCAGCACAGCGGGCGTCGTGCCGTGCGCACGCGCGAGCCAGTCGAGGCTCGCCGCGGCCGACAGGATCACGCTCATCTGGTGCCAGCGCCCTTCGACGCAGTGACAGAACGCGTGCACGGCGGCGTCCGGGTTCGGCGCGAAGCGGTCGTTGCCGGCGAACAGCACGCCCGACGTGCCGAGCGACAGGAAGCCGCTGCCGGCACCCGTGACGCCCATGCCGATCGCGGACGCCGCGTTGTCGCCGGCGCCGCCGGCGATCGTCACGGGCCCGTCGATGCCCCATTCGCGCCGCAGCGCGTCGCGCAACTGCGCGGCGGGCGCGTTGCCTTCGACGAGGCGCGGCATCTGCGCGCGCGACAGCTCGGTCGCGGCGAGCATCCGGTCGGACCAGTCGCGGCGCGCGCAGTCGAGCCACAGCGTGCCCGACGCGTCGGACATGTCGGACACGAATTCGCCGGACAGGCGCCAGATCAGGTAGTCCTTCGGCAGCAGCACCTTGTGCACCGCGCGAAACACGGCCGGCTCGTATTTCGCGAGCCACAGCAGCTTCGGTGCGGTGAAGCCGGGCATCGCCATGTTGCCGGTGATCGCGCGCGATTCCGGCACCAGCGCTTCCAGCTCGACGCATTCGGTGCCGGCGCGCGTGTCGTTCCACAGGATCGCGGGGCGCAGCACCTGGTCCGCGCGGTCGATCAGCGTCGCGCCGTGCATCTGGCCGGACAGCGCGATGCCGCGCAGCGCGGCGAAGCCGGCCGGATGCGCGGCGCGCACCGACGCGATCGCGTCGAGCATCGCGTGCCACCACGCCTGCGGGCTTTGTTCGGACCAGTGCGGATGCGGCCGGCTGATCGACAGCGTGGCCGCGCCGGTGGCGAGGGGGACCGATCGGGAATCGGTGAGCAGAACCTTGACCTCGGACGTGCCGAGATCGATGCCGAGGAATGTCACGTGTGAAGCGTCCTGTCTGGGGGGCACGGCGGCCGCGCGCGTCGCGGGGGCGGTGCGTCGTCGCGGCCGTGCGGTTCGTTGAGCCGGTGCAGCGCGCGGAACTTCGACGGCGGCACCTGCTTCATCGCGAGAAACTGACGGTTGAAGTTCGACAGGTTGTTGAAGCCAACCCGGTAGCAGATGTCGGTCACCGTCAGGTCGGAAAACATCAGCAGCTCGCACGCCTCGTTGATGCGCAGCCGGTTCAGGTAGCGCACGAACGACGAGCCGGTGTGACGCCGGAAAAACCGCGTGAAGGTGCTGACGCTCATGCCGGCGAACGCGGCGACGTCGGTTTCGCGCAGCATGCCGGGCAGGTTCTGCTGGAGGTACGACAGCACCTGGTTGATGGTCGACGACATGTAGTGCTGCGCGTCGCTGCGGTAGCCGGGCCCCGCGAGCACGCGCCGCTCGCGGCACGACGACAGCCGGTCGAACAGCGACATCAGGATCTCGACGCGGCGGCAGCCGTGCGCGTTCGCGAGTTCGAGCATCAGCGGCGCGACCTCGACGCCCACGCGGTCGGGAAACTGCACGCCGCGCGCCGCGTCGTCGATCAGGTCGATCACCGGCTGCAGCTCGCTGAACGCGCCGACCATCTTCTCGATCGCATCGCGCGAGAACTGCAGCACGACGTCGCGCGACGGCACGCGTTCGCCGTCGGCCAGCTCGCTGACCCAGTTGTGCGGCAGGTTCGGCCCGGTGACGATCAGGTTGCCCGGGCCGAAGTCGCCGATGTGGTCGCCGACGAACACCTTGCCGCGCGACGCCTGGATCAGGTGAATCTCGTACTCCGGATGGAAGTGCCACTTCGCGACCGAATGCGGATAGTCGTGGACCCACGCGCGAAACGATTCGTCGCGGTGGGTGGGAACGATCTCGAGATCCGGGTTCATCGTGTGCTCCGTCGGGGCGTGCCGGCGTGCTACGGACGGGACATCGACCAGCCCGTCGCGGCGGGCGGCGTGGCGCGCGTCGCGGCCGTCGGCGGCACCGCGTGCGCGATCGGGTTCGCATCCGGCAGCGTGACGTTGCGCTCGGTGCCGGCGTCGAACAGATGCAGGGCTTCTTCGTCGAAGCGAAACGCTACCACGGCGCCGGGCGCCGGGGCCATCGGGGCCGGCACGAGGGCCGCGCACGGCTGGCCGCGCCAGTCCAGCGTGACGAGGGCCTCGGCGCCGAGCAGCTCGACGAGCTCGACCGTGCCGGTCAGCGCGAGCGCGCCCGGGGTCGGATCGCCTTCGGCGACGAGCCGCAGGTGGTTCGGCCGGATCGCGGCCTTCACCTGCTGACCGTCGTGCAGGTGCGCGAAGCGCGGCGATGCAAGCGGCCAGCGCGCGCCGTTGCAGTCGAGCAGCACGGTCGCGCCGACACGCTCGATCGTGCCCGCCGCGAAGTTCATCGCCGGCGTGCCGACGAACCCGGCCGCGAATACCGTGTGCGGCTGGCCGTACAGCTCGGCGGGCGTGCCGATCTGCTCGATGTGGCCGCCGCGCATCAGCACGACGCGGTCGGCGAGCGTCATCGCTTCGAGCTGATCGTGCGTGACGTACAGCGTGGTGGTCTTCAGTTGCCGGTGCAGTCGCTTGATGTCGGCGCGCAACTGCGTGCGCAGCTTTGCGTCGAGGTTCGACAGCGGCTCGTCGAACAGGAACACGGCGGGCGTCTTGATCATCGCCCGCGCGATCGCCGCGCGCTGCTGCTGGCCGCCCGACATCGCGCGCGGGCGGCGGTCGAGCAGCGCGTCGAGGCTCAGGATGCGCGCGACGTCGCGCACGCGGCGGTCGATCTCGTCGGCCGGCACCTTGAGCCGCCGCAGGCCGAACGCGATGTTGTCGTACACCGTCATGTGCGGGTACAGCGCGTAGTTCTGGAACACCATCGCGACATTGCGCTCGCGCGACGGCAGGTCGTTGACGACCGCGTCGCCGATCACGAGCTCGCCGCCGGTGATCGCCTCGAGGCCCGCGATCATCCGCAGCATCGTCGACTTGCCGCAGCCGGACGGGCCGAGCAACACGATGAATTCGCCGTCGGCGATCTCGAGGTCGAGCGGATGCAGCACGGCGGGGCCGCCGTCGTAGTGTTTCGACAATGCGTGGCAGACGATTCGGGCCATGGCTCAATCCATTTCGATCTGAATCTTGACGTCGCGCGGGTGCCCGCTCGCCGCTTCCTCGAACGCGCGCACGCCTTCGGAAAACGGGAACGTGCGCGAGATGAACGGCTTCACGTCGATCGCGCCGGATGCGATCAGCGCGAGCGCGCGCGGAAAGATGTTCGCGTAGCGGAACACCGATTCGATGCGGCCTTCCTTCGCCTGCAGCGCGACGACGTCGAGCGGCACCGGCGCGACCGGCATCCCGATCAGCACCGCGCAGCCGCCCGGGCACATCAGGTCGACGAGGCCCGCATACGCGTTCGCGCTGCCGCTCGCCTCGAACACGACGTCCGCGCCCCAGCCGCCCGACGCCTCGGCCACCGCGTCGGCGAGCGGCCGCGTACGCACGTCGACGGTCGTGACGGCCGGGTTGCCGGCGAACAGCGCGAGCTTGTCCGGCACGACGTCGGCGAGGATCACGCGCGCGGCGCCGCCGGCGAGCGCGGCGAGCGCCGTCATCGCGCCGATCGTGCCGGCGCCGATCACGACGGCAAGGTCGCCCGGCTTCATCGCCGCCTTCTTCGCGGCCTGCAGGCCGATCGACAGCGGCTCGACGATCGCGCCTTCGGCGAACGACACGTTGTCGGGCAGCCGGTACGTGAACGCGGCCGGATGCACGACGAACGGCGTCAGGCAGCCGTGGATCGGCGGCGTCGCCCAGAAGCGCACGTCGGGATCGAGGTTGTAGAGGCCGCGCAGCGTCGCGGGCGAATCGAGGCGCGGCACGCCGGGCTCCATGCACACGCGGTCGCCGACGCGCAGGTGCGTGACGCCGGCGCCCGTCTCGACGACGGTGCCGGACGCTTCATGGCCGAGCACCATCGGCGCGTCGACGCGGAACGGGCCGATGCCGCCGTGGACGTAGTAATGCACGTCGCTGCCGCAGACGCCGACCGTATGCACCTTGATCCGGACGTCGCCGGGGCCGACCGCTTGCGGCAGGTCGATGTCGCGCAGCGCGAGCTCGCGCGTGCGTTCGAGTACGAGCGCTTTCAACGTGTTCTCCTTATTTTCCCTTGACCATCGAATTGAGCAGCCGGCTCAGCATGCCGACGAAAACGAGCGGCGGCAGCGCGAGCAGCACCGTCGACGCGTTGATCACGCCCCACGGCACTTCCTGGCCGAGCGACGTGAACGCGGACGCGACCACCGGCAGCGTCGCGCTGCGCGACGACGTGAGGGCGAGCGCGATCATCAGTTCGTTCCACACCAGCACGAAGCTGAACACGATGCCGCCGAGCAGCGTGCTCGCGCACACCGGCAGCGCGATATGCCAGAACACCGCGTACGGGCCGTAGCCGTCGAGCGCGGCGGCCTCCTCGATCTCGCGCGGCAGCCGGCGGAACACGGGGATCGACAGCCACGTGATGGTCGACAGCGTGACGAGCAGGTACGTGACGATCATCGACAGCTTGGTGTCGTACAGCCCGAGATCGACCCAGATCGCGATCAGCGGCAGCGCGACCGCGACGGGCGGCAGGAAGCGCAGCGATAGCAGGAAGAACTGGATGTCGCGCTTGCCGCGTATCGGGTAGCGCGCGATTGCGTACGCGGCCGGCACGCCGAGCACGGCGCCGATCAGCACGGCCGCGCCGACGATCGCGATGCTGTTGCCGAGCCCGATCAAGACCTCGGGGCTCGACAGCACCTGTTCGTAGTTCGCGAGCGTCGGCGTGAAGAAGAAGCGCGGCGTCGGCGTGACGATGTCGAGCAGGTGCTTGAGCGAATTGAGCACGGCCCAGAACAGCGGGAACGCGGCGACGAGCAGGATCGCGCCGGCGATCGCGACGGTGGAAGCGGTGGTGGCGGCGGGGCCGCGGCGGGCCATCAGTCGTCCCATTTGTTGACCCTCTTCCAGATGAGCGTGAAGACGAGCGTGGTCGCGACCATCATCAGCACGGCCATGCCCGACGCATACGACACCTTGCCGGCGAGGCCGATGCCCTGCTGGTACGCGTAGAGATCGAGCGTCTCGGTCGCGATGCCGGGGCCGCCCTTGGTCATCACGTAGATCAGGTCGAACGAGCGCAGCGACTCGACCATCTTGATGAACACGAGGCTCACGAGCGGCGCCTTCAGCATCGGCAGCGCGATGTACGCATGCACCTGCCACGTCGTCGCGTAGTCGAGCCGCGCGGCTTCGAGCGGCTCGGGCGGCAGCGTTTCCAGCAGCTTCAGGATCACGACCGCGAAGAACAGCCCCCACTGCCACACGTCGACGAGCGCGACCGCGTACAGCGCGAGATGCGGATCGGCGAGAAACGCGGTGTGCTCGACGCCGAGCGCGCCGAGCAGCCAGCTCAGGATGCCGGTGAGCGGCGCGTACATGAACTTCCAGATGAACGCGGCCGACACGCGCGGCAGCAGCACCGGCATGATCAGCACCAGCGACGCGAAGCGGCGCCAGCGGCCGTGCACGCGCTCGAACAGGAACACCGCGAGCGCGATGCCGACCAGTACCGCGCCCGCGACCGTGACGACCTCCCACAGCACCGATACCTCGATCGCGTTCAGGAAGCGCCGGTCCGACGCGAGTCGCACGAAGTTGCGCAGGCCGACGTATTCGCTGTCCGGGTAGCGCAGCACGCGGTTGCGCAGCGCGAGGTTGACCGCGGCGATCGTCGGGACGAGGCTCAGGACCGCGAGCAGCGCGAGCGTCGGCGCGAGGAACACCCACGGCAGGCTGGTGCGATCGCGGCGCGCGCGGCCGCGCCGGGCCGACGGTGCGGAAGGGGCCGGGCGGACGCCGAGCGCGCGTCCGCCCGTGCCGTCATTTGCGAGCGCCATGTTCGAGCGCGTCCTTCGCGTACTGGTCCGCTTCGTCGAGCGTGCCGCGGATGTCCGTCTGCGTGCCGGTGAACACCTGTTCGAGCGCGATGCCGAGGTTGTCGCCGATATCCGGCCACTGCGGCGTGCGCCAGATCGTCACCTGCGTGACGGGGTTGGTGTCGTTCAGCCCGGCCTGGATCTGCGGCGCGACGTGCTGCTTGAAGTACGGGCTGGCGATCGTGCTCGAGCGGTTGTAGTCGCTGAACACGCCGTTGCGCAGCCGTGCCTGCTCCTGGTCCTTGCTGGTCGCCCACGCGATGAAGCGGCCGGCGGCCAGCCGCATGCAGTCGTCCTTCGCGCCGACCGCCGAGATCGCGAAGCCGTGGCCGTACGCGGCCGACGGCAGCGGCGCGGGCGGGCGCGTGTAGCCGACCTTGCCGGCCACGCTCGACTTGCTCGCGTCTTCCATCCAGTCCGCGAACGGTGTCGATTCGATCATGAACGCGACCTTGCCCGAGCGGAACGCTTCGAGCGCGTTGCTCCAGTCGTAGGTCGCCGAGCCCGGCGGCGCGTACTTGAACAGGTCGCTGTAGAGCTGCGTGGCCTTCACCGCGGCCGGCGAGTCGAACGCGGGCTGGCCGCCCTTGTCGGTCCATGTGCCGCCCATGCCGAGCATGAACGGCGACCAGCGCCACACGTTCATCCCCGAGCCGCGCTGGCCGCGCGCGACCCAGCCGTACAGCTTCGGCGGCGCGTTGAGCTTCTTGATCGCGGCGACGAGCTGGTCGAGCGTCTTCGGCACCGGAATGTGCGCGGCGTCGAGCAGGTCGCGGCGGTAGAACAGGAAGTCGCCGCCGCCGATCAGCGGCGCGAAGTACGCGACGCCGTTGTAGCTCGCGACCGCGCGGCGGCCGGGCAGGAAGTCGTCGTAGTCGTAGTCCTTCGGGTAGTACTTGAGGAGCGGCACGATCCAGTTGGCCGACGCGAATTCGGCGACGTTCGCCTCGTCGACGTAGTAGATCTGGTAGGAACCGGCGCCGGTCGACGCGTCGAGCCGCGATTTCGCGCGGCGGTCGTTCTCGCCGAAGTAGCTGATCTCGACCTTCGTGCCGTTCTTCTTCTCGTAGTCGGCCAGCGATTTCTCCATCACCGACAGGCCGAGGCTCTTCTGCGCGAGCACGCGGAGGGTCGGCACCTTGCAGGTTTGCGCGGCCGCGACGCCCGGCAGACAGGCGCCGAGCAGCACGCCGGCTGCGACGATTCGCATCTTGTTCACCCGTGTCTCCTTGATTCTGCTTGTTCGAATGCCGCCGATGACGGCAGGGACAATGGTGTGACGCGGGCGACGCGATCACCACATCAAAAGAGTTCGTGAGCCGATACTTTTTGCTCACGGTCGGTCGTGCGATGCACAAAATGTGGTGGTCGGGGTGTGCGTGGTGCGGCCCGACGGAGAGGAATGGCGGGAAGGCGGCGTTACCCGAGCGCCGGTTGATGCGGCGCGTCGAGCGCGATCCGGTACACCCGCAATGCGTTGTCATGCCAGATCGCGCGGCGCGCAGGGCCGTCGAGATGCGCGATCGCACCGGCGAACGTGCGCAGCAGCGCGGGATAGGACACGCGCAGCCCGGCCACCGGGAAATTGCTGGCGAACAGGCAGCGCTGCCAGCCGAAGATCGCGATCGTGTCGCGGATGATCCTTGCGTTGTCCGCGTCGTTCCATACCGCATCGCGCAGGCCGAGTTCGGAGATTTTCACGCTCACGCGCGGCAACGCGGCGAGCGCCGCCATGCCGCTGCGCCAGCGCGCGAGCCCGGCTTCGGAACGGTCCCACGGTAGCCCGGCGTGTTCGAGCACGACGTCGACCGCGGGCGCGTCGGTCAGCATCGCGGCCGCGTCGCCGAGATGCCAGAACGGCACGCGCAGATCCCAGTTCAGGCCGTGCGCGGCGAGGCGTTCGAGCGCGGCCGGCCAGCGCGGGTCATGCAGCGCGCCCGGCCCGTCGATCAACGCATCCGGCGCGGCCGCGGTGCGCGGCTTGAACCGCACGCCGCGCACGCGAGGCCACGCGGCCTGTTCGGCAAGCCGTTCGTCCGCATCGCCGGCCAGCAGGTCGACCCACGCGACGATCGCCGACGGCAGCGCGTGCGCGGCCGCAACTTCATGCAGCCAGCGCGTTTCCGCGAGCGCCTCGTCGCGCGCGCGTTCGGCTTCGACGTGCACGCTGGTGACGAGCGGCGCGCATTGCGCCGCGCGCCGGAAAGCGTCGACGTCGAAGTCGCGGCACAGCGCCGCGTAGTCGCCGAACATGAAGCGTGCCGGGTCGTAGTGCGTCTGCAGCCACGGGTAGTGCGCGCCCGCATCGAGTCGCCACAGGTGGTGATGCGCATCGACGAGCGCATCGGGCATGCCGTCGGGCGGCGCTGCGTCGCGCATGTCAGAGGGCGCCGGCGAGCACGTACGACGCATCGGGCTCGCGCAGCGTCGCCAGCGCACCGACGAAACGCCACGCATCGAGGTCGAGTTCGCGCACATGGTCGTCGTGGAACGACACGTACGCGACGCGTCGCGACGGATGGAACGACAGCGCGGTCGGGTTCGCGGGCAGCGCGATGCGCTCGATCTCCTCGAGCTGCCGCGCATCGAACACCGAGATCGACCGCTCGCCCGAGTTGGTCAACAGCAGCAGGTCGTGACCATCGGGCGCGCTCGTCCGGTAGATGCGGTTCGGGTCGCTGCGCGTTTTCACGCGGCGGCCGCAGGTCATCGTCGCCGTGTCGATCTCGACCAGCGTGTCGTCGCCGCGATTCGCGACGAACAGCGTGCGCTCGTCGCTCGACAGCGCATTGCCTTCGGGGCGCGGGCCGGGCATCACCGCGCGCGGCGCGACGGTCGCGTCGCGCGGATGGAATTGCGTGACCGTATTCGACAGCAGATGCACGCCGTATGCGCGGCTTGCGTCGCGCGTGAGCGTCACGAGATGCGTCTTCACGCCGCCGGACGGCACCGCCATGTTCGGGACCTGCTGCCGGGTGGGCTCATCGAAGACGAGCAGCATGTCGTGCGCTTCGCTCATCGCATAGAGCCGCCCGTCGCGGTCGCTCGCCATCCCGTGCGGCCGGTAGTACGGCCACAGGTCGAGCATGCGCGTGTGGGTGCGCTCGACGAGATCGATCTCGGCAATCCGGTGATCGCCTTCATGGCCGCGCGACCACGCGGTCTCGATCCCGAAGATGCCGACGTACGCGTAGCGGTTGTTCACGTCGACGGTGAATTCGTGCGGGAAGTTCGGCAGCACGATGTGCTTGAGCGGCGCTTTCGTGTCGAGGTCGTAGAAGCTGAAGGTATGGGCGCATTTCTGCACCAGCAGCAGGATGTCGTTCATGGTGGGTCTCCGGTGTGTCGTTCCGTCCCGCGCAGGCGTCGTCAGCCCTCGCAGCGCTTCGGCAGCGTCAGCGCGAGCAGGCCGGCCACCGCGAGCGTGACCGCGAGGCTGTATACGCCAGCCGCCGCGCTCACGTGCTGCGTCAGCACGCCGACCGCATACGGGCCGCAGAAGCCGCCGAGATTGCCGAGCGCGTTGATCAGGCCGCGTGCGCTGCCGGCCGTCTCGACGCTGCAGAGCTTCGGCGGAATCGCCCAGAACACGCCGGCCGCCGCCTGCAGGAAGAAGCCGCAGCCGATCAGGAACGCGAACGATACGGCCATCGACGCATGCGCGTGCACCGACAGCGCGAGGCATGCGGCGAACCCGACGAGCGGCAGCAGCACGAACAGGCGCCGCTTGCCGGTCCGGTCGGACCAATACGACGTGACGAGCATCCCGATCACCATCGCGATGTACGGCAGCATCGCGAGCAGGCCGATTCTGCCCATCCCGCTGTGCGTGAGGTTTTTCAGCAGGGTCGGCAACCACATCGTATAGCCGTAGATGCCGGCCTGATAGCAGAAGTTGATCGCGATGAGCAGCCAGATCGTAGGGTGGCGCAGCAGTTCGCCGAACGATGCGGCCGCCGGCGTGCCGGCCGCGCGCTTGCGTTCCTGCTCGTCGCGCAGCGCATCGAGGATGTAGGCCTTCTCGCGCGGCGATACCCAGCGCGCGGTCTCCGGGCCGTCGTCGGCGAACAGCATCCAGACGACGAGACACAGCAGCGACAGTGCGCCCGCGCAGAAGAACAGGTGATGCCAGTCGTACGCGGCGAGGATGAAGCCGGACAGCGGCGCGGTGATCATGCCGGCGAGCGGCACGAACAGGATGACCATCGCATTCGCGCGGCCGCGTTCGCGATCGGGAAACCAGTGGCTGACCATCGTGAGCACGACGGGCAGCATCCCGCCCTCGGCCACGCCGAGCAGGAAGCGCAGCGCCAGCAACTGCCACGTGTGCGTGACGAGCCCGGTCAGCACCGACAGCACGGCCCAGCTCACGAGCGACCACGCGATGAACGCCTTGCCGCTGCCGAGTGCCGCGCGCCGGCCGCCGGGAATCTGCAGGAACAGGTAGCCGAAGAAGAAGATGCCGCCGGCGAGGCCGGCCATCGTCGCGTCCATGCCGAGATCGGCGTTCATCCCGCCGGGCATCGCGAACGCGATGTTCACGCGGTCCATGTAGGAAATGATGCAGGCGAGCAGCAGCGGTGGAATCACGCGCAGCCAGCGGCGGCGCGGGATGGCTTCGCCGGCGTCGTATGCCGGGGTCGCGGGGTTCAGCAGGTTCATGGTGTCTCCGTCCATCTGATGAGCGGCGGCGGCCTTCTGTCAGGCCGCCGTCACGCCGATGCGCAACGCACGCGCGTTGCGGGTACAAAAGCGATGTCTAGCGCCAGCCCGTTATTAGCGTGAACAGGCCCTAACGCCCCCAGCGCAGCACGATCGGGTCGAGCCGCCGCGCCGTATCGAGCAGGCCGGTACGCACCTGCGGATGCAACTCCGGCCACGGCGCGCGCGGCCGGTCGCACGCGATCACGCCGCCTTCCTTCATCAGCGCCTTCGCGGTGAGGAAGCCCGACTGGCGGTTCTCGTAGTTGATCAGCGGCAGCCAGCGCGCGTACGCGTCGCATGCATCGTCGCGGCGCCCGGCGAAATACGCGTCGGTGATCCGGCGAATGCCGTCCGGATAGCCGCCGCCCGTCATCGCGCCGGTCGCGCCGGCGTCGAGATCGGCGAGTAGCGTGATGCCTTCCTCGCCGTCCCACGGCCCCTCGATCGCATCGCCGCCGAGCGCGATCAGCTCGCGCAGCTTCGACGCGGCGCCGGCCGTCTCGATCTTGAAGTACGACACCGCGTCGATCTCGCGTGCGAGCGTCGCGAGCAGCGACGCCGGCAACGCAACGCCGCTCGCCGGCGCGTCCTGGATCATCAGCGGGATGTCGAGGCCGTCGGCGACTTCGCGGAAGTACGCGCGCACCTGGGCTTCGGGCACGCGGAACGTCGCGCCGTGGTACGGCGGCATCACCATCACCATCGCCGCGCCGAGCGCCTGGGCCTGCCGGTTGCGCGTCGCGCAGATCCGCGCGCTGAAGTGCGACGTCGTGACGATTACCGGCACGCGGCCGGCGACGTGTTCGAGCGTCGTGCGTGTGACGAGATCGCGTTCGTCGTCGCCGAGCGCGAATTGCTCGGAATAGTTCGCGTGGATGCAGAGGCCGTGCGAGCCGGCATCGATCATGAAATCGACGCAGCGGCGCTGGCCGTCGAGATCGAGCGCGCCGTGCGCATCGAAGATCGTCGGCACGACGGGAAAGACGCCCTGGTAGCGTGCGTTCATGGTCGGCCTCACTCGACGATGTCGAACTGGTCGAGGAATTCGGTCTTCAGCGTGAGGCCGAGGCCCGGCACGTCGTCGCGCAGTTGCAGGAAGCCGTTTTCGGCCACTGGCTCGCCGTCGAAGATGTAATAGAACAGCTCGTTGCCGACCTCGACGTCGAACATCGGGAAGTACTCGCTCATCGGCGACGCGAGCGTGCTCATCGTCAGGTGGTAGTTGTGCATCTGACCCGCATGCGGAATCACCGGCACGCTGTACGCCTCGCACAGCGCGTTGATCTTGTGCGCCATCGTGATCCCGCCGACGCGGTTCGTGTCGTACTGGACGACCGACACGGCCTTGCGGTCGAGCAGTTGCTTGAAGCCGTACAGCGAGAATTCGTGCTCGCCGCCGGAGATCGGGATGCGCGTCAGCCGGTTCAGCTCCGCGTAGCCGTCGAGGTCGTCGGCGATCACCGGTTCTTCCAGCCAGCGCGGCTGGTACTTCTCGAGCTTCGGCAGGATGCGCTTCGCATACTCGAGGTTCCAGCCCATGTAGCACTCGAGCATCAGGTCGTTGTCGTAGCCGATCACCTCGCGGATCGCCGCGACCGATTTCAGATTCTCGACCACGCCCTGCTGCCCGTGCGCGGGCCCGTAGCCGAAGCGCATCTTGAACGCGCGGAAGCCTTCCTTCAGGTACGTTTGCGCTTCTTCCTGCATCGCCTTCAGGTCGGTGCGATACAGCTTCGAGTAGTAGCAGGGAATCCTTTCCTTGGTACGGCCGCCGAGCAGCTTGAAGACCGGCTTGCCGACGCTCTTGCCGAGGATGTCCCAGATCGCGATGTCGACGGCCGAGATCGCCGCCATGCCGATGCCCTTGCGGCCCCATGCGTGGGTCGCGCGGTACATCCGCTGGTTCAGGTACTCGTAGTCCCACGGGTCCTGGCCGATCACGAGCGGCGCGAGGTACTGGTCGATGATGACCTTCGCGACGTGCGGCGCGAGCGCGACGTTGCCGAGGCCGACGATGCCGTCGTCGGTTTCGACTTCGACGACCGTCCACGCATGGAAGCGGAACGTGCTCATCGTTTCCTGCGGCGCGTACAGCAGGTCCATCGCATTCGAACAGAAGTTGCCCTGCGGCGGGACGGTCTTGCCTTTCCACTGGAATACGCGGGTGCGTACGGATCGGATCTTCATGAGGGTGTCTCCGGAATCGATGTTGTCGTGGGTAGAGGGCGTGCGAGCGTCACGCCGAAACGATCTGCGAACGCCGCGCGGCGCCCATTCGGCACGCAATCTGCAGCGCCTGCCAGGTCGCGCCGACGTCGGCCGTGCCGCGGCCCGCGATGTCGTATGCGGTGCCGTGCGCGGGCGTCGTGATCGGTACGGGCAGCCCGCCCTGCACGGTCACGCCGCGCGAGAAGCCGAGCAGCTTGATCGCGATCTGCCCCTGGTCGTGATACATCGTGACGATCGCCTGGTAGTCGCCGGCCTGCGCCTTCAGGAAGATCGTGTCGGCCGGGAACGGGCCGTGGAACGGCGCGTCGGTCGGCCAGTCGCGCGCCTGCAAGCGGCGCACGGCCGGCTCGATGATGTCGACTTCCTCGCGGCCGCAACTGCCGCCGTCGCCGCCGTGCGGGTTGAACGCGGCGATCGCCACCTTCGGCGCGGCGACGCCGTTCGCGAGCAGCGACCGGTAGATCAGCTCGGACGCCTGCTCGATCCGCTCGATGCTCAACTGGGCCGCCGCGTCCTTCAACGGAATATGCGACGAGATCCGCGCGGTCCACAGCTCGCCGAGCGTGTTGAATTCGCAGAAGTAGCCGGTCACGCCGAGCGCCTCGGCGAAGTGGTGCAGCTCGTCGTCGTGGCGCAGCCCGCCGAGCTTCATCGCGTACTTGTTCAGCGGCGCGAAGCAGATCGCGTCGATGTCGCCGGCCAGTGCGGCGTCGAGGCAGCGGTCGAGCACGGCGAGCGTCGAGCGGCCGCCGGCGGCACTCGCCTGGCCGACCGTGACCTGCGCGGGATCGACCGTGTCGACGGCGACGAACGCGGCGCGCGCGGCCGACGGCCGGTCGCGCGCGGCGGCCAGCGACGCGACGGGTTCGACGTCGACCTTGACGCCGGCGACACGCTGGCCGGCTTCCCACAGCCAGCGATCGCCGATCAGCACGAGGTTCGCGCGGGCGGTCGCGTCGGGGCGGGCGAGCAGTTTCGCGATCAGTTCGGCGCCGATACCGGCGGGGTCGCCGAGCGTCAGCGCGACGACGGGCAGGGCGGCGGCGGTCGAGGGGGTGGGCATGCGGTGTCTCCGGTGCGGCGCGCGGCCGTTGGTCTATGGGGTTGATGCTAGGTAGACGGAATGAGTCGGTAAATTGAAAACTCTTGATGAATCGATAACCTGGAGTAATCAAAAATGGGCTCGATCGACCGACGAGACTCGACCCCGCAACTGCTGAACCGGCTGCGCATGCGGCAGATCGCGCTGCTGCTGGCCGTGGACGAATGCTCGACGCTGCGTGCCGCGGCCGAGCAGATGGGCCTCACGCAACCGGCCGCGACGAAGATGCTGGCCGAACTGGAGAGCGCGCTCGGCCAGCGGCTGTTCGACCGCATCGGGCGCGGGCTCGTGCTGAATCCGGCCGGCGAGCGCGTGCTCGGCTATTTCCGCGGCATCCGCGGCAGCATGGAGGCACTGAACCGCGAGCTCGGCGAACTGCAGCTCGGCAGCGCGGGGCGGCTCGCGATCGGCAGCATCATGGCGGCGTCGCCGGGGCGGCTGACCGAGGCGCTGGTGCAGTTGAAGGCGCGTTATCCGCTGCTCGCAATCGACATCGCGGTGGATACGAGCGACCGGCTGATGCCGCAGCTTCGCGAAGGCGTGCTCGAAGTGGTGATCGGGCGCCACGTCGGGACCGACTGCGACTTCCGCGTGGTGGATGACGAGGCGCTTGCGATCATTGCGGGCCGCGACCATCCGCTCGCGGGCGCGGGGCCGGTCGAATTCGATGCGCTGCTCGATTACGCGTGGATCCTGCAGCCGGCCGGCAGCCCGGCGCGCGAGGTCGTCGAGCGCGAATTCCGCATGCGTCACCAGCCGATGCCGCGCGGGCTCGTCGAAACGGGCTCGATCCTGACGACGATGAACCTCGTCGACCGTTCGCACATGCTCGGCGTGATTCCGCTGACGGTCGCGCGGCGCAATGCCGAACACGGGCTCGTCGCGATCATCGATTTCGCGCTCGAACAGAAGCTGCCGTCGTACGGCAGCCTCGTGCGGCGCGATCGGCCGTTGAGCATTCCCGCGCAGCAGTTTCTCGCGCTGTTTCACCGGGACGGCGCGGGGGATGACGGCGATGCGTAATGGCGCGGTTTGTCAGCCGCGGCGGCCGAGCCAGCCGCGCCAGCCGCGCCAGCCGATTAGACCGATTAGACCGATCAAGCCGCACCAACCGCACCAACCGAACCAGCCGAGCAACCCTGGCAAGCCAAGCCACCACCACAGCGGAACGCGGTGAAGCGAGATGGCGACGCCGGCGAGGCGGCTGAGGCAGGCGAACCCGAAGTGAACCGCTTCAGCGCACCGACGGCGCAGCAGGCGCGTCGACGAGCGCCGGCATCGATTCGGACAGCGCGCGGTCCGGGCGAATCCGCAGCGCGGCGACGATGCCGATCAGCAGCATCGCGACCGAGCCGACGAACGGCACCGTCCAGCTGCCGGTGCGATCGACGAGATAGCCGAACAGGATCGGCGACAGGATTCCCGAGATCGCGGAACCGGCGTTCATCATCCCACTCGCGATGCCGGCATGGGTCGGCGCGATGTCGCTCGGCACGGCCCAGATCGGCCCGATCGTCAGTTCGAGGGACAGGAACGATCCCGACAGGCACAGCGCGACGCCGGCCGTCGAGTGCACGAACGCGAGCGGCAGCAAGCAGACGAGCGCGCCGACGAAGCTCGTGACGATCACGCTCTGGCGCGACAGCGCGAGGTTGCCGGTCTTTCGGTAGATCCGGTCGCAGAGCCAGCCGCCGAGCGTATCGCCGACCACGCCCGCGAAGAACACACCGGACGCGAACAACGCGGTCGATTTCACGTTCAGGCCCTGGCCGTTCAGGAAGAAGGTCGGCAACCACGTGAAGAACAGCCACGCGGTCCAGCCGTAGCAGAAGTAGACGAAGATGGTCGGCGCCATGCGTCGGAACAGCGGCCCCCACGGCGTCGGGCCGGACGGTGCGGCAGGGCGCGCGGTGCGCGTGCGGCCGTCGTCGTCGCCCGCCGGATGCTCGCGGAAGCCGACGATCCACCACGCGAGCCACACCAGCGTGACCGCGCCGATCACGAAGAACGCCGCGCGCCACGACAGCCACGTCATCAGCGCGGCGACGATCGGCGGCGTGACCGCGTTGCCGAGCCGGGAGAACGAATGGGTGAAGCCCTGCACGACGCCGCGCCGCTCGCGCGGGAACCAGTGCGTGACCGCTCGGGCCTGGGCCGGCAGCGTCGCGCCTTCGCCGATGCCGAGCAGCAGCCGCGCGGCGAACAGCAGCCCGAGACTGTGCACGAGCCCGGTCGTGAACGTGGCGACGACCCAGATCAGCCCGCAGCCGATCAACGTGATGCGCGCGCCGAACCGGTCGGCGATCCAGCCGCCGCCGATCTGGCAGATTGCATACGAATACGCGAACGCGGAGAATGCGACGCCGAGCTCGGTATTCGATAGCCCGAGTTCGGCCTTGATCGCGCCGGCGGCGGTCGCGAGATTGACGCGATCGACGTAGAGGATGAACGAAAGCGCGCACAGCAGCCACAATGTGTGGCGCCGTTGACGATGGTCGTTGGGCATCTGTCTCACTCCATGTTCGTGCGCGGCGTTGCGACGACGCTGCGTTCACGGGCGGGCCCAGCATCGCGCGGCGGCGAAGACACTGTCCAATGAATCTTTGGGATCAATCGATAACCCCAGGTGTTCATTCCGCTTTCAGCCGCACCGGGCGCATGGATGCAACGGACCCACAGGTGAAGCATTGACTGACGACGAACTTTCGCTCCGCCCGGAGAGCCGCTTCTGGCAGCTCGCGCCGGTGAAATGGTGGGTCCGCGGACACGGCCGCGACGGCTATTCGTTCCGTCTGCTGCTGTGCCCGCTCGCGATCGTGTTCGTGCTCGAATTCGTCTGCGTGATGGCCGGCGCGCTGTACACCAGCATCGCGGTCAGCGCGGCCGCGACGCTGTTCCTCGGTATCGCCGGGTTTTACGGTGCGCAGCGCGAATGGCTGATGACGTCCGAAACCGCCCGCGCGCTCGTGAAGGCCCGCATGAAAAAGGCGGCCGAGCGGCTCGCGTCGCTCGGTGTCGGTGCGACCGTGCTCGCGATCTTCGTCGCGGCGACGTCGCTGTCGCTCGTGATGTCGGGTCGGCCGGTGCTGGACAGCGTGTCGAAGGACGCGGTGTCGATCTTCATCGCGCTGGCGTTCCTGCCCGTGTACGTGTCCGGCGCGGTACGCAAGCTGGCGATCGCGCGGATCGAGGAGCTGGAGGCGTTGCGTAACGCGACCGTCGGCACGCGGCTGAAATTCGACCGCGCCGGCGCGGTGCGCACGGTGGTCGTGCAGGGCGCGGCCGGGACCGGGACGGTATCGGCGATGGAATACACGGTGCTCGGGTTCAGCCCGCCGCTCGACCAGGTCGGGCGCGAATCGCGCGCGTGAGGGTGTAGCGGCGTAACGGAGTAACGGCGCCAGGTTACGCCGGGAACCGCTCGCTTTCGGGCGCCGGCACGAGATCGTCGGGCCACTGCACCTCGAACCGCGTGCCGCCGGCGCCGGTCGGCACGCACAGCGCTGCGCCGCGATGCGCATGCGCGATCGCCGCGACGACGGCGAGCCCGAGGCCCGTGCCGCCGGGTTGCGACTCGTCGACGCGCCGGAACGCCTGGAACACGTGCGGCGCGAACTCGGCCGGGATACCGGGGCCGTCGTCCTCGACGCGCAGCCGGCACATGCCGTCTTCGATGCGGGTCTGGATCCGGATCGCGCCCGGCACCGCGTGGCGGCGTGCGTTTTCCAGCAACGCGAGCAACGCCTGGCGGATGCGCACCGGGTCGCAGCACATGCGCCGCGGGTCGAGATCGAGCACCGGATGCTGGCCGGCGGCCTGCAGCGCGTGCGCGAACACGTCGACCACGGCGCGCACCTCGGCGGCCAGGTCGGTGTCGCGGATCTCGATGCTCAGATGGCCGCTGTCGGCGAGGCTGACCACGCGCAGATCCTCGATCAGCCGCGTCAGCCCTTCGACCTGCACGAGCAGGCTGCGGTACAGCGCATCGCTCGGCGTGAACACACCTTCGGCGAGCCCCTGCAAGCGCCCGCGCAGCACGGTCACGGGCGTGCGCAGCTCGTGCGCGATCGCCGCGTTCCAGAAGGTTTGCTCGTCGGTCACGCGCTGCAGTTCGCTTGCGAGCGCGTTGAAGTTGTCGGCGAGCAGCGCCGCTTCCTTCAACGAACGATCGCCGGCGACCGCGCGCGCCCCGAGATCGCCCCGCGCGACGCGGCGGATGCTGTCCGTGACCGAATTCAGCGGCACGAGGATGCGGCGCGACAGGTTGATCGCAACGATGACCGCGATCAACAGGCCGACCAGCGTGGTCGAGATGATCCACACCCACTCCGGCCCGCTCGGAAGCCAGCTCACCGCCTGGAAAGATTGCGGCGAGTACTGGTACAGCAGGTAGTAGAACGCATAGGCCGTCACGACGATCAGCACCGTGATGCCGAAGGCGATCGCGCCCATCGTCAGCGCGATCTGGCGGCTCAGGCCATCGAGTCTCACTCGCCGCTCCACAGTTTGTAGCCGACGCCGCGCACGCTGGCCGGCACGCCCGCAACGCCGAGATCGTCGAGTTTCTTGCGCAGCTTGCTGACGTGGCTGTCGACCGTGCGTTCCAGCGCGTCGCCTTCCGGCAGGCAGGTCGCCATCAGCTCGGCGCGGCTGAACACGCGGCGCGGTGCACGCGCGAGCTGCGCGAGCAGCTTGAATTCGGTGAGCGTGAGCACGAGCGTGTGGCGCGCGCCGTCGACTTCGACCGTCGCTTCGTGGTGCTCGAGATCGATCTCGAACGGTGCGGCGCGCAGCACGCGCTGCTCTTCCTGGCGCGAGCCGGCCATCGACCGGCGCAGCACGGCCTGCGCCCGCGCGACGACTTCGGCGGGGTTGAACGGCTTGACCACGTAGTCGTCGGCGCCGATCCGCAGCCCGGTCAGCTTGTCGATGTCCTGGTCGAGCGCGGTCAGCATGATGACCGGCGTGTCGCCGCGATGGCGAATCTCGGCGAGCACCTTCCAGCCGTCGACGTGCGGCATCTGCACGTCGAGCAGCACGAGGTCGGGCTTCAGCGACAGGTGGAGTTCGAGCGCGCGGCGGCCGTCGGCGGCGTGCACGGTGCGCAGGCCGTTGCGCGCGAAATAGGCGGTCAGGATCTCGGCGATCTCGGGTTCGTCCTCGGCGATGAGGACGAGCGCTTGCGCGCCTTGGCCGGCGCCGGGAGATGAAGAAAATTCGGGCATGGCCACTCGTTCGGATTCAGCGGGGTTCCATCGAATCGCCATACTACCGTACGGCCCGCGCAACCGAACGCAGACGCGCGGGCCGCACCGGTCGCCATCGCGTGCGCGGTCTTTCCCCGACCTGTCGGGCGCGCTGCAACGCCCCGCCCGACCGGGGAATACCCTGTCTTTTTTTTTCGATCCTGTTTTATGTATCATGACCTATCTTTTGCAACATGTACTAATTCGGGGCGCCGGAAAATCCTTATCGGTACAGGGTGGTACGGCGCGTGTACAGACCGGAATGCGAACCGGATTCGCGTGCCTCGTGCGGGGCAGGCGCGCCGGCGGCAGGTGAAGCGGATCGGGATCGCATCCCGTCGTCAGATTCCGCGCGAGCGAAGGCAGCACGCCGCAAGGGCGGCCGCCGTTCGCGCCCATTGCAGGCGTCATTCACAGATCATGTCCAGGAAGTCATCCATCAGCGGGGCGGCCGACCCGGAGCGCAGGCAGTGGCTCAAGGTCGCGGGCGCGTCGGTCGCGGCGGGCGGTCTTGCCCTCGGAGCCGCACGGGCGAAGGCCGATGCGGCGCCGGCCGCCGGCCATGAAGGCGACGTGCTCGACGTCGCGATCGTCGGCGCCGGGCTGGCCGGCCTGACGGCCGCGCGCGACCTGCGCTACGCGGGCTGCGAATCCTTCGTCGTGCTCGAGGCGCGCGACCGCGTGGGCGGCCGCACGCTGAACTACGACGTGGGCGGCGGCCACGTGACCGAAGTCGGCGGCCAGTGGATCGGCCCGGGCCAGACGGCGGTCGCCGATCTCGCCCGCGAGCTGGAGGTCGGCACGTTCCCGAGCTACTACGCGGGCAAGACGGTGATTCTCGGCGGCGACGGGCGCGCCGAGATCGACCTGGAGGGCACGTTCGGCACCGACGAGGCCGTCGCGGCGAAGCTGAGCCGATTGTCGCGCGACGTGCCGTCCGGTGCGCCGTGGACGTCGCCGAAGGCCGGCGAACTCGACCGGCTGTCGGTCGGCGACTGGCTCGCGACGCAGGGCATCAAGGCGGAAGACCGGATGGGCTGGAACGCGTCGATCTCGCTGTCGGGCGGCGTCGCGCCGGCGAAGATGGGGCTGCTGCACTTCCTGTCGATGATCAACTCCGCCGATTGCGACTACGCGCAGCTCGACTCGATCAAGCACAGCGCGCAGGAAACCCGCTTCGTCGGCGGCTCGCAGCTCCTCAGCATCCGGATGGCGCAGCAGCTGGGCGACAAGGTGCGGCTGTCGTCGCCGGTGCGGCGGATCGTCGGCTGGGATCGCGACGTCGTCACGTTGCAGACCGATCGCGGCACGGTGCGCGCGAAAAAGGTCGTGATGGCGCTGCATCCGGCGCTCTGCCACCAGGTGCAGTTCGACCCGCCGCTGCCTGACAAGCGCATCGCGTTGCAACGCGCGTGGCCGGCCCATTCGCCGGCGCGCAAGACGGCGATGGTCTACCGTCGCCCGTTCTGGCGCGACAAGGGCTTGAACGGTCACATCTTCCAGACCGACGGGCCGGTGTTCTGGGCTTACGACAATTCGCCGCCGGGCGGCGAGATCGGCGTGATCAACGCGTTCGTCCGGAATGCGCTGGTGCCGTCGGACCCGCAGGCCGCGAAGCAGATGCACATGGATCTCTATGCGCAGGCGTGGGGCGACGAAGCGCGCGCGCCGGTGTCGTATCACGATCGCGACTGGGGGCTCGCCGACCCGTGGACGCTCACGTGCGTGTCGGCGATTCCGCCCGGCTTCTGGAGCGCGCACGGCGACGCGCTGCGCGCGCCGTGCGGCAACCTGATCTGGTCGGGCACCGAGACCGCGAACATCTGGGCCGGCTACATGGACGGCGCCGTGCGTTCCGGTCACCAAAGCGCGCTTCAGGCGCTCAATGCGCTGCGTCGTGCTTAGGAGAGCGAAGATGAAGAAACGCATGCTGCTGGTCGCGGCGCTCGTGGTGATCGGCGCGGCGCTGGCGCTCTACGGCCCGACGCTGCTCGGCTTCTATCGCCTGCAGCACCATATCGATACGGCCGCGCAAGCCGATGACGCCGACGGCGGCCCGTGGCCGCGCGTGACCGACGCGTGCATGGGCTGCCACGGCGTGAAGGGCACGTCGCTCAGCCAGGCGTATCCGAGTCTCGCCGGCCAGCCTGCGCAATACGTGGCCGCGCAGCTTCGCGCATTTGCGGGCGGCCAGCGCACGAACCCGACGATGGACCCGCTCGCGATGACGATGAGCGAAGCCGAGATCACCCGCCTGGCCGGTTATTACGCGAAGCAGGCGCCGCTGGACAACCGCTATTTCAAGCCGGATGCACGACTGCGCACGAAGGGCGAGCAGCTGGTGACGGGCGGGGCATGCGCGGCCTGCCACGGCGCACGGCTGACCGGGCAGGCGCAATTCCCGCGTCTGGCCGGGCAGGGCTACGATTATCTGCTCGCGCAGCTCGATGCATTCGCGACGGGTTCGCGCAGCGAGGCGACCGGCACGATGCAGCGCGTCGCGCAGGCGATGTCGGCGGATGACCGCGCGGCGGTCGCAGCCTATCTGGCAAGCCTCAGCCCCGCGAGGCAGTGAATCAACGGAAGCAACCGACCTCGGGAGTTCGAATCATGGATCACAGATCACTTGTCCTTTGTCTTTCCAGCGCGACGCTTGCGATGACGACCGGCGTCTATGGCTTCAAGTTCGTGCGCAAGCGCAACTTCCTGATCGGCATCGAGTGGTGGATCGTGACGATCTCCGCGTCCAATGCCGTGATCTTCTTCGCGACTGAATCGCCGGTGTCGTACTTCATTTCGCACTTTCTCGACGCGTTCTCGCGTGGGTTCGGGATGCCGGTGATCGCGGTCGCCGGCCTGATGGCCGTCACGCACGGCTACCGGCCGTCGATGCGACAGGACGTGACGCTGTTCGTGCTCGCGACGCTCGGGACGGTCGCGCTCGTGGCCGGCGTGTTGCAGCACGCGCTGCCGTACTTCTACGTGGCGATGTGGACGTTGATGTCGATCTATCTTGCCGGTTTCGTGTGGCGGCTCGTGCGTGCCGGCCACGCGCTCCATGCGCTGACGACGACGCTCGCGCTCGTCGCCTCGCAGGCGATCGCGTGCATCTACGATTTCTACAAGATCCCGGGCGAGGAAACCAACGTCGTGTTCAATTTCTATGTACTGGCGCTGCTGACCTGGTCGTACCTCACCGTCGCGCTCTATTACGCATATTGCGCACTGGAGCGAGACACCGGGCGCAGCAGTGCGAACGCGAGCGTCTTGTCGTATCCGAAATGAGTAGCTGTACTGAGGAAGTGGAAGCGGCTCGCGCCGGTTGCCGGTCCGGCTGCGGTGAACGCGGAGCGCGCGGATGGACCGGGTTCGCCTGACCCGCGCCGAGCGGCGCGATGCGACGCGTGAACGCCTGATCGACGCCGCGCGAGTGATCTTCGCGGAGAAAGGCTATGCGGCCGCGAGCGTGGAAGACATTGCTGCGGCGGCCGGACACACGCGTGGCGCGTTCTACTCGAACTTCCGCGGCAAGGCCGACGTGCTGTTCGAGTTGCTGGGGCGCGATCAGGACGAGGCTGCGGCGGCATTGCAGCGGATCGTCGGCGCGCACGACCCGGACGACGATGCGCAGCGCGCGATGCTTGCGTACTGGCGAAGGGGCACGACGCAGCCTGCATCGCGCCTGATGTGGCTCGACGCGCAGCTTCAGGCGGCGCGCGATCCGCAGTTCCGTGCGCGGTTCGGCGCGTTGCTGCACGACCGGCGCGCGCTCGCGGCCGCGTGCATCGACGCGTATGCGGCGCGGGTCGGTGTATCGCTGCCGTTGCCCACGCAGGTGCTGGCGCTCGGCCTGACCGCGCTGTGCGACGGCATGCACTCGCACGGTGCGGCCGAAGCACGCCCTACCGACGACACGCTGGCCGACACGGTACTGGTCGGCTTCATCACGCACACGGTGTTCGACCGCGTGCGCGGTTGAAGGCGCGAAGACGCGGCGGCCGCACGTTGTCGTGCGCCTGTATGAAGGCCGAAAGCCGATTGTCATACCGGGCCGGCGGCGGGCGGCCACAGACGTTCGATCATGCAGACGAAACAGGGAATACCCCGTCTTTTTCTTTTAATTATTTTTGTCATGATGACCTAACATAGTCATCATGTTCTACTGATGTGCCGGCGGTGAAGACGAGCTGCCGGTTGTGGCTGAACGAATCGGGAGATAGACGATGGATGCAATGAAGCGAAAGGCGTTCTTCGAGGACGGAGCCGTGCTCATCGAAGGGGTGCTCAACGACGAACAACTCGCGCAATGCCGCGCGGTGTTCGACTGGGGAATGGAGAATCCGGGCCCGATGGCGACGACGCTGCTCGACGGCACCGAATACAAGTCGCACAACGACAACGCGAACCCGTATGCGAAGGAGCGGCTCGACGCGCTGGTCGGCACGCTGCCGTTCGGGCAGTTGTTCGCCGACCTGTGGGGCTCGAAGCACGTGTGGTACTTCGCCGAGGAGCTGTTCATGAAGGCCGGCGGCAAGAGCGCACGCTCGCCGTGGCACCAGGACACGTCGTACCTGCCGTGGCAGGGGATGCATTTCGGCAACGCGTGGATCAGCTTCGAACACGTACCGAAGCGCAATGCGCTGGAGATCGTGCGCGGCTCGCACCACGGCGTGCGGCATGACGGCACGACGTTCCAGAACGCCGAGGATCCGACCGACCCGTTGCATGGCGGCGACGTGTGGCCGCGCCTGCCGAACATCGAGGCCGAGCGTCGCGCAGCGCCGGATGCGTACGACATCCTGTCGTGGGAAACGAAGCCGGGCGACGTGCTGCTGCTCCATCCGGGCGTGTTGCACGGCGGCGGCGCGGTCGATGCGGATTTCCCCGATCGCCATACGCTCGTGCTGCGCTTTTTCGGCGACAACGCGGTGTTCAGCCCGCTGCCCGACGAAAGCCGCTCAGGATTCACGCCGGCCGGCGTGCTGTTCGTCGAGGAACTCGCCGGGCTGAAGGCCGGCGATCCGTTCCGCGCGCCGTGTTTCCGTCAACTCGTCTGAACCGGGAGAATTCGTCATGACAGCAACTCCGAAGCGGCAATCGATCGTGCCGGCTGCATTCCAGCCGTGGTACGACGCGTACCACTTCTCGCCGGCGACGCGCGTCGGCGACACGATCTGGGTGTCGGGCCAGGTCGGCCTCGACGCGCAGATGCAGCCGGCCGACGGCGTGCAGGCACAGGCACGGATCGCGTTCGAGTGCCTGAAGGCGATCCTCGAGGAAGCCGGCGCGAGCCTCGCCGATGTCGTCGAGCTCACGACGTTCCACACGGATCTGCAACGCGAGACCGAAGGCTTCGCGGCGGTCAAGGACGTGTATTTCCCCGACCGTTACCCGTCATGGACGGCGGTCGGTGTCACGCAACTGGCGCTGCCGGGGCTGTGCGTCGAGATTCGCGCGGTGGCGGTGGCCGGCTCCGGCAAGGGCTGACGGAAGGCACGAGGGTTTTTCGCAGGATTCGCGTTCCATATGAATCGCAGTCCTGAAAAAAGAAACGGGATAGCAGTCGAATGGCACGCGGCCCGCCGGAACCCCGGCCGGCCACGATCAGGGCGCGACGTCATCGTCGATTGACGGCGACGATCGAAACAAACGCGTTTCGTCCGGAATGGGCGAGCGAAGGCGGAGCAGGAAGGAGAACCATGATGAAGAAGCATCGTTTCTGGACCACGTCCGCGATCGCGGCCGCTGCATGTGTCGCGATCGGCACCGCCGTCGCGGCGGACGACCTGACGCCGGCCGGCGCCGACCGCTCGGCAAGCAAGGACGGCGCGGTGCCGACTTATGCGGGCAAGCAGTCGCCCGACGCCGGCTGGGAGTGGGGCAAGGTGCGCGGCGATTTCTGGAAGCATCGCAACGAGAAGCCGCTCTATTCGATCGACGCGGCGAACGTCGACAAGTATGCGGACAAGCTGTCGCCCGGCCAGGTCGCGCTGATCAAGCAGAAGAAGGGCTACCGGATGGACGTCTACCCGTCCCACCGCGAATGCCAGTTGCCGGATGCCGCCGAGCAGAACTCGAAGGCGAACCTCACGGCCGCGAAGCTGGATGCGAGCGGCGAGAACCTCGCCGCGGCCGCGTTGCCGGGCGTGCCGTTCCCGCAACCGAAGAGCGGCATCGAAGCGATCCTGAACTACGAGATGCGTTATCGCGGCGAAGGCGTCGAATGGGCGCAGGTCGCCACGAGCATTTCGCCGCGCCCCGGCAGCAGCGAATGGATCGACGCGGTCGGTCCGCAGACGTTCTACTTCCCGTCGGCCAAGCTCGGCAAGACCTCGCCGCAGGACGTCGACCAGTTGAGCGCCGCCGTCTACTTCCAGATGAACTCGCCGGCCGCGCTGGCCGGGCAGGCCTTCGTCCAGCGGCAGTACTTCAACAAGGACTCGGAAACCTACTACTACTTCCCGGGCCAGCGCCGCGTGCGACGCATGCCGGCCTATACGCACGACGCGCCGTTGATCGGCTTCGAGAACCAGTACCTGATCGACGAGGCCAACATGATCAACGGCTCGCTCGACCGGTTCAACTGGAAGCTGGTCGGCAAGAAGGAAATGCTGGTCCCGTACAACGCGTTCGGCATGTACCGGTTCAAGAGCAAGCTGCACGACGTCGCGACGCCCGACGGCCTCGCTGCGGCGAACCGTCGCTACGAGACGCATCGCGTGTGGGTCGTCGAGGCGACGCTGAAGCCGAGCGCGCGACACGTCGCGTCGAAGAAGGTGTTCTATCTCGACGAAGACAGCTGGCTCGCGCTCGTCGGTGAGGACTACGACGCGCAGGGCAAGCTGTGGAAGGTGCGGGAAAGCTACCCGATTCCGGTATGGGAACTCGGCGGCACCTGCGACAACGAACCGCTCGCGCAGTACGACATGATCAACGGCCGCTACGTATTCGATGCGTCGTCGATTGGCCAGGGCAAGGACATTCGCTGGTTCGGTCAGGCCGACGATCCGCGCTTCAAGCAGGATTTCTACACCGCGGAATCGCTGCGCTCGGTCAGCGAACGTTGACGGCGACCGGCTGACGGACACAAGGACCGGCGCGCGCAACGATCGTGCGCCGGCATCGGACAGGGGCGGAGGTGGATCATGGAACCGGCAAGGTTATTCAGGAATGCTACCGTATTGGTGGCGATGGCGGGCGCCGCGACGTCGAGCGCGTACGCGTATGACTTCACGTTGAACGGCGGGGCCCTGCAGGGCTCGTGGGTGTCGAACCTGACGGCCGGCGCCGGTATTCGCACCAAAAACCCGAGTTGCTCGCTCACCGGCGACCCGAACGCCTTCGGCTGCGGCGCGGCCGCGAACACCAACCAGTGGGGCTATGCGGACAACGGCGATCTGAACTACCGCAGGGGCCAGCCGTTCAGCACCTACATCAGCGCGACCAGCGAGCTGCTGCTGAAGATGCCGAGCGAAGGGTTGAAGTTCATGGTGCGCGGCACCGGCATGTACGACTTCATGGCGAAGAACACGAACCGCACGCCGTTGTCGAGCACGGCCGCCGCGCAGGTCGTCTACAACGCGCAGCTGCTCGACCTGTGGGCGCAGAAGGATTTCACGATCGGCGGGCGCAACGCGCACGTGCGGCTCGGCAACCAGGTGATCAACTGGGGCGAGAGCATGTTCGCGCAGAGCGGCATCAACGCGACGAACTCCATCGACACGCAAAAGCTGCTGATTCCCGGCTCGCAGCTCAAGCAGGCGCTGCTGCCCGCGCCGATGGTGAGCCTGGCGGCCGACCTGTCGCACGGGTTCAGCACCGAGGCGTACTACCAGTTCCAGTGGAACGGTAACCGCTATCCGCCGGTCGGCTCGTACTGGTCGGTGACGAACGGTTTCGGCCGCGGCGCGGAGCCGTTCACGATCAACACGAATAACCTGAACGTGATTGGCCCGAGCGCCGGCACGATCGCGAACGCGATCGGCGGTTCAGGGGCGGCCGGCAACCAGGACACGCTCAATGCGATCAAGAACGGGCTCGTGAACGGCACCTACGCGGGCCCGCCGTTCAACGACATCGGCCTGCCGAGCACGACGAACCTGCCGGCGAAATACCGGCCGCAGTTCGGCGTGAAGTTCAACTATTCGCCGCGCTCGTTCGACGCGAACTTCGCGTTCTACTACCTGAACTACACCGACAAGTCGCCGGTGCTCGCGTCGCTCGCGAATGGCACCGAGCAATGGTCGTATCTCGGCCGGCGCCAGTTGTTCGGCGTCAGCGCGAACTTCGGCGTCGGCCCGTGGGCGATCGGCACCGAACTGTCGTACCGGCCGCGCGATGCGGTCGCGCTGTCGAGCTGCTACGGCGCGGGCGGCCCGCTCGACCTGAACACGAACGGCGTGGCCGGCGTGGACTGCCCGCAATGGGTCGACAAGAAGAAGTTCCAGTACGACATCAACGGGCTGCTCGCGCTCACGCGCAGCGAGTACCCGTTCCTGAAGATGCTCGGCGCCGATTCGGCCGCGCTGACCTGGGAACTGACGTGGATCTACTACCCCGGGCTGAGCCCGAGCGGCGTGACGCGCACGGTTGGCGGGCAGACCGTCACGCAGGTGCCGCAGGCCGGCTACCTGCCGTGGCTGAACAACGGCTCGGCGGCCGGCTATCCGATCGGGATGGGCCAGGGCACGTCGAGCTCGGTGGGCGCGACGATCGACTTCAACTGGACCTACGACGGCTCGCTGATTCCCGGCTGGCAGGTCACGCCGGGCGTGACGTTCAGCACCGGCCTGTACGGCTACACGCCGACCTTCACCGCGAACTACATGCAGGGTGCGAAGTCGCTGAACGTCTACGTGCTGTTCAACCAGAACCCGCCGAACTGGCAGGCCGGCATCAACTTCACTTCGTTCTGGGGCGGCCACAACACGGTGGGCCAGCCCTATGCGGACCGCAATTTCGTCGGCTTGTTCGTCACGCGGAATTTCTGACGGCGGCGATCGGCAAGTAGCAGGTGGCGCAGGCCGCCGCAATACATGAAGGGGTAACGTCGTGCTCAATCGTCTGGTCAGTCGCCTGGAAAGGCTCTTCTTCGGTCATCGCGCGATCGTGCTCGCGGCGATCGCGTTGTTCACCGTCGCGATGGCCGTGTTCGCCGTGCAACTGCGCATGGATGCCGGCTTCGACAAGCAGATGCCGATCGGGCACGAGTACATCCGCACGTTCCAGCAGTATCGCAACGACCTGCTCGGCGCGAACCGGATCACGGTGGTGGTGCGCGCGAAGCACGGCTCGATCTGGTCGAAGCAGGGGCTGACGCGGCTATACGACGTCACGCAGGCCGTCACGTACCTGCCGAACGTCGACCGGATCGGCGTGCGCTCGTTGTGGACGCCGAACGCGTTCGTCAACGAAGTGACCGACGAAGGGTTTCGCGCGGAGCCGATCATTCCGGGCACCATCACGCCGGACCAGCTGACGCCGGACCGCGTGCAGGGCATTCGCCGCGCGACCACGCTCGGCGGCTACGTCGGCACGCTCGTGTCGCACGGCGAGGACAGCGCGATGATCACGGCCGAGCTGAACGAGCGCGACAGCGCCGGCAAGGTGCTCGACTACGTGGCGTTCAATCACCTGCTCGAGGAGAAGATCCGCAAGCCGTTCGAGGATGCCGGCTACGAGATCCAGATCATCGGCTTCGCGAAGCAGATTGGCGACATCGCCGACGGCGCGACGGCCGTGCTCGGCTTCTGCGCGGTCGCGCTGTTGCTGACCACGCTCGCGGTGTACTGGTACTGCCATTCGGTGCGCTTCACGGTGCTGCTGGTCGCGTGTTCGCTCACGTCGCTCGTGTGGCAGTTCGGCACGCTGAAGCTGCTCGGCTTCGGCCTCGATCCGCTCGCGGTGCTCGTGCCGTTCCTCGTGTTCGCGATCGGCGTGTCGCACGGCGTGCAGCAGGTGAACTTCATCGTCCGCGAGATCGCGCACGGGCAGAGTTCGTTCGATGCGGCGCGCCACAGCTTCAGCGGCCTGCTGATCCCCGGCGTGCTCGCGCTGATCACCGCGTTCGTGTCGTTCATCACGCTGTTGCTGATCCCGATCCCGATGGTGCGCGAGCTGGCGATCACCGCGTCGCTCGGCGTCGCGTACAAGATCGTGACGAACCTGATCCTGCTGCCCGTCGCGGCATCGTGCTTCAACTTCACGAAAACCTATGCGGACGCTTCGCTGAAGCGCGCGCAGCAGCGTGCGAAGCCGCTGCGCGTGCTCGCCCGCGTGGCGGAGCCGAAGTACGCGGGCATCACGGTCGCGCTGACGGTGGCGATCTTCGCCCTCGCCGCATGGCAAAGCCGCGATCGCGTGATCGGCACGCTGCAGCCGGGCGCGCCGGAACTGCGCGCGGACGCGCGCTTCAATCGCGATGCGACGTCGATCGCCGGCAACTACGACATGGGCCTCGACTGGCTGACGGTGGCGATCGAATCGACCGGCAAGGCATGCGACAACCCGGCGGTCGGGCTGTACGAGGACGACTTCTCGGCCGCGATGAAGACCGAGCCGGGCGTCGTGTCGGTGCAGTCGTACTCGGCGATGCTGCGCGCGTACAACCAGGGCTACAACGAGGATTTCCCGAAGATGAACGTCGTGCCGATCGCCGCCGAGAACTACGGCGCGGTGTCGGTCGACGTGTCGCGCCTGAAGGGCTTCATGAGCCGCGACTGCGGGATGACGGCCGTGCACCTGTTCCTGACCGACCACAAGGCGACGACGATCAACCGCATCCTCGACGACGTGAAGCAGTACCGCGCGTCGCATCCGTTCCCCGGCATCACGGTGCGGCTGGCCGCCGGCAACGCGGGCGTGCTCGCCGCGACCAACGACGAGGTCGAGAAGAGCGAGCTGCCGATGATGCTCTACGTGTATGCGGCGATCCTGGTGCTCGTGTTCCTCGCCTACCGCGACTGGCGCGCGATGCTCGCCTGTTGCGTGCCGCTGTCGGTCGCGACCTTCATCGGCTACTGGTTCATGAAGGAGCTGCAGATCGGGCTGACCGTCGCGACGTTGCCGGTGATGGTGCTGGCCGTCGGCATCGGCGTCGATTACGCGTTCTACATCTACAACCGGCTGCAGGTGCATCTCGCCGGCGGGCAGGACATCGTGAAGGCCGTGCAGTACGCGATGCTCGAAGTGGGCGTGGCCACGATCTTCACCGCGATCACGCTGGCGATCGGCGTGGCGACGTGGAGCTTCTCGGCGCTCAAGTTCCAGGCGGACATGGGCAAGCTGCTCGCGTTCATGTTCATCGTGAACCTGGTGATGGCGATGACCGCGCTGCCCGCGCTCGCGTCGCTGCTCGAACGCTGGTTCCCGCGCCGCAAGCCGGCTCGCGCGCCGGGCCTGTTCAGTCACTGAAGTTGACGCACATCCCGACGGAGATCCAGTCATGGTCAAGACCTTCGCTGTTTGCGGCGCACTTTGCCTCGTGGCGGCCGCCTTCGCACGCTTTCATGAAACGGTCGCGCAGCAGCCCGCGCCGGTCCACGCGTTCGCGACCGACGTGAAACGCGTCAGTGTGCGCCACACCGCGGTCGACGCAGCGGCGGTGACCCCTTCGTCGAGCGACGGCGACGCCGGGCGTCAGACGGCGGCCGCGCAGGCTGTCGACAAGCCGCCCGTCGTCGTGCTCGGCGTCGCGCATGCCGGCTGGTCGGTGCTGTTCAGCCACTGATACCCGCGCACACCCACTACGGAGGTTCATCGATGATCAAGACGCTCGTTGCCGGTACCGCGCTCTGTGCCGCCGTGGCGGCCTTCGCGCAACCGCAGGATGGAACGGTGGCGGCCTGGGCCGCGAAGCCCGCGCATGCGTGGGCCGCGCCGACGCACCGGATGCTGATGGATGCGGCGCATGCCGGAGCGCGGATCGTCGCGGTCGGCGAGCACGGCATCGTGCTGCTGTCCGACGACGACGGCAGGACCTGGCGGCAGGCGCGGCGCGTGCCGGTGTCCGCGACGCTGTCGGCCGTGTCGTTCGCGGATGCGAAGCACGGCTGGGCAGTCGGCCAGTGGGGCGCGATTCTCGCGACCGACGACGGCGGCGACACATGGGTCACGCAGCGGCTCGATACGTCGGTCGATCAGCCGCTGTTCTCGGTGCTGTTCACGAATGCGCGGGACGGGATTGCCGTCGGCCTGTGGTCGCTGATGCTGCAGACGCACGACGGCGGCAAGACATGGGCGCGCACGACGCTGCCGAAGCCGCCGGGCGGCGGCAAGGCCGACCGCAATCTCTATCACGTGTTTGCCGACCCCGCCCATGCGCTCTACGTCGTGTCCGAACAGGGGATGGTGCTCAAGTCGGCCGACGGTGGCGCGAACTGGGTCTATCTGCCGACGGGCGGCAAGGGCACGTTGTGGTCGGGCGTCGCGATGCCGGACGGCCGGATCGTGGTCGGCGGGCTGCTCGGCAGCCTGTTCGAGAGCCGCGACGGCGGCGCGACGTGGGCGGCGCTGCAGACCGGCACGCGCAGCTCGATCACCGATCTCGTCGCGACCGGCGGCGGGCTGACCGGCGTCGGGCTGGACGGCCTCGTGCTGACGCAGCGCGTGGCCGGCGGCCCGTTCGACGTCGCGCAGCGCGCGGATCGGGCGACGCTCACCGCCGCGCTGATCGACGCGCGCGGCAAGCCGGTGCTGTTTTCGCAGGACGGCGTGCTGGCCGCGCCGTGAGTTGAATCTGGTCGAGAAAAACGAGGAAGCATGGAGCACCCGAAATGAAGCCCAAGCACAAGCCGGACATGCGGGCCCGGCGTCAGATATTGCGCGTCGCGGCCGCGGGCGCCGCGTCGCTCGCTACCGGCGACGTGTCGTTCGCGGAAGGCGCGGCGCCGGCAGCCGCCGATCGCGGCGTGTTCGATGTCGTCATCATCGGCGCCGGGCTCGCGGGGCTGACCGCCGCGCGCGACCTGCAGCGCGCCGGATGCGAATCGTTCGTCGTCGTCGAGGCGCGCGATCGCGTCGGCGGGCGGACCTACAACCACGATCTCGGGCACGGCGTGGTGTCCGAAGCCGGCGGCCAGTGGATCGGCCCGGGGCAGACGGCGATCGCCGACCTCGCCCGCGAACTCGGCGTCGATACGTTCCCGACCTATTACGCGGGCAAGACCGTCGTGCTGGCCGGCGACGCGCGCGTCGCCCAGGATTTCCACGGCGGATCGGGCGGCGACGACGCGCTCGGCGCGAAGCTCGGTGCGCTCGCCCGCGGCGTGCCGTCGCGCGAACCGTGGACCGCGCAGCACGCGGCGGAGCTCGACACGCTGACCTACGGCGACTGGCTGCGCAAGCAGGGCGTGACGTACGAAGACGGCTACTTCCTCGGCCTCGCGGCGAAGCTGTCGCTCGGCGGCGCACCGGCCCAGCTCGGGCTGCTGCACTACCTGTCGATGATCAACAGCGCCGATTGCGACTACGCGAAGCTCGAATCGACCAAGGGCGGCGCACAGGAAACGCGTTTCGTCGGCGGCTCGCAGGTGTTGAGCATGCGGATGGCGAGCGAACTCGGCGCGTCGAAGGTGCAACTGTCCTGCCCGGTGCGCAAGATCTCGGGCTGGGATCGCGACGTGGTCGACGTGCAGACCGATCGCGGCGTGCTGCGCGCGCGACGGGTGATCGTCGCGCTCAATCCGGCGCTGTGCCAGCAGATCGTGTTCGATCCGCCGCTGCCGGACGGCCGCGCGCAGTTGCAGCGGAACTGGCCGGCGAACGCGCCGATGCGCAAGACGGTGCACGTGTACGACCGGCCGTTCTGGCGCGACGACGGCTACAACGGACAGATCTTCGAGGTCGGCGGCCCGGTGTTCATGGCGTACGACAACTCGCCGCCGGACGGCTCGGTTGGCGTGCTCGCTGCGTTCGTCGCGCCGGGCGCGCTGCCGGCCGAGCCGAAGGCCGCCGAGCGGACGCTGTCGGCCATCTTTGCGCGCGCGCTCGGCGACAAGGCGCTGCATCCGACGCAGTTCCACGACTACGACTGGGGCCGCGTCGATCCGTGGACGCTGCAGTGCATCCACCCGTTGCCGCCCGGGTTCTGGACGAAATGGGGCAAGTTCCTGCGCCCGGAAGCCGGCCGGCTGATCTGGTCGGGCACCGAGACGGCCGACCTGTGGGCCGGCGCGATGGACGGCGCGGTGCGCTCCGGACACCGCGCGGCGTTGCAGGCGCTCGGCAAACTGGCCGGCCGCGGCCGGGAGGCCTGAATGAAACGAACCTGGATGATCGGCGCGGCGCTCGTGATCGCGGGCGTGGCGGCAGCCGGCACGCTGTACGGCCCCGACTTGATCGACGGCATGCGTTACCAGAAGGCGATGACCGCGATCGGCGAAGCCGACAAGGCCAACGGCGGCGCGTGGCCGCAGCCGCAGGAGACGTGCTTCTTCTGCCACGGCGTGCACGGGCAGTCGCAGAGCGCATGGTATCCGTCGCTGTCCGGCCAGCCGGCCACGTATATCGCCGCGCAACTGCGCGCGTTCGCCACGGACCAGCGCCGCAACGCGTACATGGGGCCGCTTTCGCGCGAACTCGACGACGCGAAGATCGCCGCGCTGGCGACCTACTTCGCGCGACAGGCGCCGGCGCGCAACGAGGCCGTGTCGGCCGACGCGGCGCTCGACAAGCGGGGAATGGCGCTCGTGGAGGCGCGAAGCTGCCGCGCGTGTCACGGCGCGGCGCTGACGGGCAAGGACCCGGCCCCGCGCCTCGCGGGCCAGGGGCAGCTTTACCTGGAAGCGCAACTGGCGGCGTTCCGCTCGGGCGAGCGGCACGATCCGACCGGGGCGATGAATGCGTTGGCCGCGACGTTGTCGGGCGACGATACGCGTGCGGTTGCGCACTATCTGGCCGGCCTGTCGCCGGACGGGGCGGCGAAGTGATGCGCGAAACGCGCCAGGCCCGGGAATACCCTGCCTTTTTCTTTACACTTTACTTTGTCATAGTGACCTAAGATTGGTAATGTGTTCTACAAAAGAACACGCCGGATACGAAGCAGCAGTACCCGACCTCGAACCGAACCGGTTCTCGACAATTCACGTTTCAGGAGACAAGCATGGCTAAGCACCCCGTCGTCGTTTATGGCGCAAGCGGTTACACCGGCATGTTGATCATGGACTGGCTGATCGACCAGAACATCCCGTTCACGGCGGTCGCGCGCAATGCGGCCCGCGCGAAGGAAATGATGGCGCAGCGCGTCGTGCGGCTCGAATCCGCGCAATACGAAATCATCGAGGCGGAGCACGACGTCGATGCGCTCGTGAAGGCTTTCCGCGGGGCGAAAGTGGTGTGCAACACTGTCGGACCGTTCTCGAGCTTCGGGCTCGTCGGCGTCGAGGCCGCGCTGAAGGCCGGCTGTCACCATCTCGATACGACCGGCGAACAGTCGTATATCCGTGCGGTGCGCGACGAATTCGGCGAGCAGTATCGCCAGGCCGGCCTGCTGGTGTCGTCGTCGAACGCGTACATGTACACGTTCGCCGAGATCGCCGCCGAGCTCGCGCTCGAAACGCCGGGCATCGATGCGCTGGAGACGGCCACGCTGACCCGCGGCCCGCGCGGCGCGGCCGGCGTGAGCATCGGCTCGACCGCGACGATCTTCGACGGCGCGCGCCACGAGTCCTGCTACCTGTGGGAAAAGGCGCTCGTGCCGCACGCCGCGGACGCGTCGTTCACCGTCGCGACGCCGGAACTGATGCAGCCGGTGTTCTGCCTGCCGTGGGGTGGCACGTCGCTGCCCGTTTATTTCGAGCACGATGCGCGCGTGCGCAGCTGCATCTCGTGCGTGGGCTTCTACGACAACAACGTGATGAAGCTGGTGCACCAGTTCGGACAGAAGTGGGAAGCTGAATACAAGCACCTGCCGCGCGAGCAACAGGACGAAGTGCTGAAGCAGGTCGTCGCGTCGACCACGCCGACGATGCCGCCGCGCGAGCGCACGACGATCCAGCGCAGCGTCGACTTCGCGATCGGCCGCGGCCAGCTCGCGGCGGTGCGCGCGACCGTGCATGGCGTCACGCCGTACATCTCGACGGGCGCGATTCACGCGGCCGGCGTGCTCAAGCTGCTCGACGGCGATACCGCGCGCACCGGCTTCGCGTCCGGCTCGAAGGCATTCGGCCATCGCTACCTGCTCGGCTTCCTCGAACAGCGCGGGCTCGCGCGCGCGACGGTCACGCAACTGTGACGGCCGCCGCCGCACCGGACCAGACCCAACGGAACTTGTGACATGGCCATTATCGATTTCTACGACCGCGGCTGGCGGCTCAATCCCGACGGGATCGCGTACATCCAGGGCGATCGCAACTACACGTTCCAGGAGATCGGCGAGCTGTCGTGCCGCATCGCCAACGGCTTGCTCGCCGCCGGCTTCGCGAAGGAGGCGAAGGCGGCGGTGTGGGCCGACAACGACGTGATCGGCTGGAGCTGCGCGCTCGGGATGTGGCGCGCCGGGCTCGCGTACATCCCGGTGAACGGCCGCAACGCGGTGGCCGAGAACCAGTACGTGCTCGATGCGTTCGACTGCGAAGTGCTGTTCTTCCATCAGGCGTTCGCGGCCGCGATCGATGCGCTGCGGCCGAGCCTGCCGAAGATCCGGCTGTGGGTGTGCCTCGACGCCGACCTGCCGTGGGCACCGTCGCTGGCTTCGTGGAGCGAGCACCAACCGGCGACGCCGCCGGTCGTCGACTACACGATGGACGACGTCGTCGCGCTGTCGGCCACGGGCGGCACGACGGGCGCGCCGAAGGGCGTGATGAACACGCACCGTTCGCTGCAGACATACTTCGCGCAATTCATGATCGCGATGACGTACGACGATGCGCGCCCGGTCAATCTGGCCGCGGCGCCGATGACGCACACGGCCGGCATGATGTCGCTGCCGTGCACCGCGCGCGGCGGCACGGTGGTCGTGCTGCCGAAGCCGGACCCGGCGCTGCTGCTCGGCGCGATCGTCAAGCATCGCGTGACCGAGTTCTTCCTGCCGCCGACCGTGATCTACCGGCTGCTCGACATCCCCGGCATCGAGCAGGTCGACTTCTCGTCGCTGCGCTATTTCCTGTACGGCGCCGCGCCGATGTCGGTCGAGAAGCTCAAGCGCGCGATCGACGTGTTCGGCCCGGTGATGACGGGCGGCTACGGGCAGACCGAGGCGCCCGCGTCGATCTCGTACCTGACGCCGCCCGAGCATTTCGTCGACGGCAAGCTCGCGTCCGACACGCGGCTCGCGTCGGTCGGCCGCCCGAACCCGCTGGTGCGCGTCGAAATCGTCGGCGAGCGCGGCGAGGTGTTGAAGCAGGGCGAAACCGGCGAGATCTGCGTACGCGGCGACCTCGTGATGAAGGGGTACTACCGCGCGCCGGACAAGACGGCCGAGACGATCGTCGACGGCTGGCTGCACACCGGCGACATCGGCCATCTCGATCGCGACGGCTATCTGCACATCACCGACCGCAAGAAGGACATGATCATCAGCGGCGGCTTCAACGTCTATCCGAGCGAGATCGAGCAGGTGATCTGGGCGCATCCGGCCGTGCAGGACTGCGCGGTGATCGGCGTGCCCGACGACAAATGGGGCGAGGCCGTGAAGGCCGTGGTCGAACTCAATGCCGGGCAGCAGGTGAGCGCGGAAGAGCTCGTCGCGCTGTGCAAGGAGAAGCTCGGCTCGGTGAAGGCGCCCAAGAGCGTGGACTTCGTCGCGGCGCTGCCGCGCAGCACGGCCGGCAAGGTGCTGAAGAAGGACCTGCGCGAACAGTACTGGCAGGGTCAGCAACGCAGGATCTGAACCTGCTTCATATGGATTCCATACGATGAGCAACATCTACATCGCCGGTATCGCGATGACCGTGTTCGGCCGGCATCTCGACCGCAGCCTCGACGATCTGGCGAGAGAGGCGCTGCAACGCGCATTGCGGGACGCAGGTTGCCACGCCGATGCGATCCGCGCCGCGTTCTATGCGGGCATCACCAACGGCCCGCTGCAGGGGCAGTTGTCGATTCCCGGCCAGGTCGTGTTCAGCAAGATCGGCCTCGAAGGCATTCCGGTGTTCAACGTCGAGAACGCGTGCGCGTCCGGCAGTACGGCGGTGCACCTCGCGGTGCGCGAACTGCAGTCGGGCGCGTGCGACGTCGCGCTCGCGCTCGGCGCGGAAAAGATGAACGTCGCGGACAAGGCGAAATCGTTCGCGCTGTTCGAGGCCGGCTGGGACGTATCGCGCGTCGACGAGAATTTCGCGACGCTCGCGCGGCTCGGCGAAGGGATCGAGCCGCCGCCCGGTTCGGAGTCCGAGCGCCCGTACAGCCGCTTCATGAAGATCTACGCGGCGATGTGCCGGCACCACATGCACACGTACGGCACGACGCAGCGGCAGATCGCCGCCGTGTCGGCGAAGAACCACGGGCATTCGGTGCACAACCCGTATTCGCAGTTCCGCCAGCCGTTCACGATCGACGAGGTGCTGGCGGCCGCGCCGATCACGTACCCGATCACGCTGCCGATGTGCGCGCCGCTGTCGGACGGCGCGGCGGCCGCGATCCTGTGCACGGAGGATGGGCTGGAGCGCATCGGCGCCGATCGCAGCCGCTGCATCCGGATCGCCGCGAGCGTGATCCGCAGCTTCACGCGGCGGCGCATCGACGAGCCGCACAAGCACATCGGCCGGCTCGCCGCGTTGCAGGCCTACGAGCAGGCCGGCATGGGGCCGGCGGACATGGACGTGGCCGAAGTGCACGATGCGTCGGCGATGGGTGAAATCATCCAGGCCGAGAACCTCGGCTTCGTGCCGCTCGGCGAAGGCGGTCCGGCCGCCGAGCGCGGTGAGTTCACGCTCGGAGGCCGCATCCCGATCAACACGTCGGGCGGCCTCGAATCGAAGGGCCATCCGCTTGGCGCGACCGGCATCGGGCAGTTGTACGAGCTGGTCACGCAGTTGCGCGGCGAAGCGGGTGCGCGGCAGGTGGACGGCGCGCGTCATGCGATCCAGGAGAACGGCGGCGGCTTGCAGGGCGTCGAAGAGGCCGCGCTGGCGATTCACATTCTCAGCAGGGACTGACGGAGGCGGACATGGGCGATGCACACGGCGCAATGGCGCTCGGGCAGGGAGCACAGGCAGGGCAGGCGACGCGACCGGCATCGGGCGGGGTCGGCGCGGCGGCGGCGATGCAGGCGGCGGGCGCCGCGGCGGCCGGGCCGCTCGCGCGCTGGGGCGAGGAAATGCGCGCCGATGCCGCGTTGCGGAAGTATCGTCCGATCGGCGGCTGGATCGACGCGCCCGAGCGCGCGCAACCTGAGCTTGAAGGCGACGTGCAGGCGGACGTGATCATCGTCGGCGCGGGCTTCGCCGGCCTGTCCACGGCGCTGGAACTGGCGGCGCGCGGCGCGAGCGTCGTCGTGCTCGAACGCGAGTTCGCGGGCTTCGGCGCGAGCGGACGCAACGCCGGCTATCTCGCCGGCGGCCAGGGCCTCGAATACGAGCTGTTTCTCAAGCGGGTCGGCCACGAGCAGGCCAGGCGGATCGTCGGCTTCTACGACGAAGGCGTCGCGTACGTCGAACGCAAGCTCGTCGAATACGCGATCGACTGCGACTACCACGCGTCGGGCATCATTCGCGCGGGCGTGCATCCGTCGCAGGAGAAGCGCCTGCGCGAAAGCATGGCCACCGGCATCGAACTCGGCTCGCCCGCGCAGTTTCTCGATGGTGCAGCGATGCGCGAACGCGGCATTCCGCCGGCCTTCCTGTTCGGCGCATACGTGCCGGGTGGCGGCACGCTCGATCCGGGCAAGTACGTGGCGGGCTTGCGGCGAGCGGCGCTCGCGGCTGGCGTGAAACTCTACGAGAACACCGCGCTGCTCGACTTCGACGCGGGCGAGACGGTGCGTGTGCGCACCGCCCGCGGCAGCGCGAGCGCGCCGGTGCTGGTGCTCGCGACCAATGCGTACACGCCGCAACTCGGCCTGCTCGGCGACAAGGTGATGCCGCTGCGCGTGTCGGCGCTCGAAACCGAGCCGCTGTCCGATGCGCAGCTCGCGGCACTCGGCTGGCCGAATCGCGAGGGCATCGTCACGTCGCACCTGACGATGGAAAGCCACCGCCTGACCGCGCGCAACACGCTGCTGCTGACCACCAAGCGGCTGCATTACGTGTACGGCTCGCAGACGCCGAACGTGCCGGACGACGACGCGTATCGCGCGCTGCTGAAGACGCTGCACGCGCGTTTTCCGCAACTCGGCGACGTGCCGGTGCGCGCATGCTGGAGCGGCTACATCTCGTTCGCGGGCGATGCGTTGCCGGTGGTCGGCGCGGCCGGCGCGCACGGCAACGTGTTCTACACGGCCGGGTGTTCGGGGCATGGCGTCGGCACGCAATCGCTGATCGGGCGCGTGCTGGCAGAACGCATTCACGATGGACGATCGCCGCTGCTCGACGCGTTGACGCACAAGACGCCGTCGGTGCCGCCCGAGCCGCTGCGATGGTGTGCGATGACCGCGATGCTCGGCGTCGCGAACCTGCTCGACGAACGCGTGAACCGCAAGGTGCGGCCGGCGTAGCGGCACGTGTGATCGTCGCGACACGCCAACGTGCCTTCGGCCGGGCCGCCCGACGCAAGGGCGGCTCGATGGAAAATGCCGCGCGCATCGGGTATAGTCGTTGGCGCTCCGTAAGGCACGGAGCGTCCATTCGACGAAGCCGAAACGCCATCTTCACGACGAACACGATGACAGTGTCCAACGAGCAGCGCAGCACCCGAAAGCGGCGCACTTCGACTGCCACCGCCGCAGCGAGCAACACCGACGGCTTGCGGGCGCAAGGCCTGCGCACGCGCAACACGATCATTCGCGTCGCGCGCAAGCTGCTGCTGGAAGGCGGTCCGCTCGAATTCTCGCAGCGCGCGGTTGCGGCCGCCGCGGGCATCAGCGTCAGCAATCTGCAGTACTACTTCCCGACCCGGATCGCCGTGTTGCGGGCCGTCATCGAGCCGGTCATCGAAGCGTATCTCGACGACATGAAGCGCGCGATCAGCCGCGATGCGTCGCCGCGCGACGTGTTCGAAGAGATCATCGTGCGCTCGATCGCCGATGCGAAAGATGCGAAGTACAACGCATTGTTCCGGCATTTCCTGTCGTTCGCGGCCACCGACGCCGAATGCCTGAAGCTGTGCGAAGAATGGTATTCGGCGCTCACGCGCGACCTCACGCAGCTGGTGCGCGCGCTCACGCCCACCTTCAGCGCGGCCGACAGCCGGCATGCGGCCACGATGCTGATCGCGCTGGCCGACGGCCTCGCGATGCAGTACGGCACCATCGGGCGGCACACGCAGGCGCTCGACGCGTATTTCGCGGCGACGTCGCGCGCGATCGCCTACGGCACGCTGGCGGCGCCCGCGGTTAAATAACGGCGCGATCCGCCGCTGCGGCCACGCGCACCGAGACAGGGGAATACCCTGTCTTTTTTTTGCTTCCTGTGTTTGTCATGATGACCTATGTTTGGTATGTATTACTAGATGTGGGATGGCCGGGCGCGTCCGCTGCCGGGCCGACATGATTCGAGTCCAGGAGGAGAACGGAGATGATTCGTCTGAACAAGTCCGCGGCGCTGCCCGTGGTCGGCATGACCGGCTTCGAGACGCCGCTGAGCGAAGAGGAAAGCGCAATCCAGCACACGGTTCATCGTTTTGCGCGCGACGTGCTGCGGCCGATCGGCCGCGAGCTCGACCGGATGACGGCGGAGGACGTGATCGCCCCGGGCTCGCCGTACTGGGCCGCGATCGTCGAGAGCGCGAAGCTCGGGCTCGATCCGCAGTTGATCGCGCAGTTTCCGCCGGAGACGGCCGTGCGCATCGAGTCGCTGATCGGCGAGGAGCTCGGCTGGGGCGATTCGGGCCTCGCCGTGTCGATCGGCGCGGCCACGATGCCGCTGATGATGGCGCACACGGTCGGCAATACCGAGCTGATCGAGATGTGCGCGGGCAAGGTCGGCTGCTGGATGAACACGCAGCCCGATCGCGGCTCGGACGCGGCGATCCTGTATCGGCAAGAACTCGCCGGGAACGGCCGGCAGCCGGTCGGCAACGTGACCGCGAAGGTCGGCGCCGACGAGATCGTGATCAACGGGCAAAGCTCGGCGTGGATCTCGAACGGCTCGGTCGCTCAGGTCGCGCTCGCGTACATGGCGGCCGACTACGGCGACGGCTTCTACGGCGAAGGCGAGCGCAGCGCGTTCACGAACGGCATCGCGATGATCCTGCCGCTCGATCTGCCCGGCGTGTCGCGCGGCAAGCCGCTCGACAAGATCGGCCAGCGCTCGCTGCCGCAGGGCGAGATCTATTTCGACAACGTGAAGGTGCCGAAGCGCTTCGCGGTCGCGCTGAAGGACGACTATCTCGGCAACCTCGCGTCGACGTGGTCGTACGCGGGCACGCACATGTGCCAGGTGTTCGTCGGCGCGGCGCGGGCCGCGTTCGAACTGGCGCTCGCGTATTGCCACGAGCGCAAGCAGGGCGGCGCGCTGCTGATGGATCATCAGATGACGCACCTGCGCATCGGCGAGATGCTGCGCCGGCTCGAGATGGCGCGCGCGATCGCGCGCCGCAGTCTCGCGTTCTCGCGGATGTCGCCGCAGAGTCATCCGTACGCGACCGCGCAGGCGAAGGTGAGCGTGACCGAGGAAGCGATGAAGATCACGCACGAGGCGTTCCAGCTGTTCGGCGGCAACGGCACCACGCGCGAATTCCCGATCGAGAAGCTGTTCCGCGACGTGCGCTCGGCGCTGATCGAGGACGGTGAGAACTACATTCTCGCGTCGCGCCTCGGTGTGCTGGCCGGCAAGCTTTACGAGAACGGCTGGACGCGGGAGTAAGCGGTGCCGTGCCGCTCCGCGGCCACGCCCCGGCAGAACATCGCAGGGGCGCGGACCGACCGTCAGTGCCCGACTTCCTTCAGCAGCGCGGCGGCCGCGAGCTTGCCGATGCCGTTCGACGCGAGCGGGCTGTCGCCCGTGATCAGTTTGCGGTCCTGATGGCAGCGCCCGGTCATGTCCTTGTTCAGCACGCGCGCGCCGAGCTTTTCGAGGCTCTGCGCGACGAGCCACGGCAGCGGGCCCGGCATGTAGCCGATGTCGAGGTTCGGCCCCGTGTCGAGCGCATCCGGAAACACGCAGAGCTCGTAGTCCTTGAATGGGTAGTCCTCGGGATCTTCGTCGACGGCGGCCGACAGCAGGCATGCGGGGCCGTGACACAGCGTGATGATGTGCCGGTCCTGGTCGAGCGCCCAACGCAGCGTGCGCTTGACGTCCTTGCTGTGCGGAATGCCGGCAAGCACGCCGTGGCCGCCGGGAATGAACACCGCGATATACGGCGAATCGGCGCCGGGATGCTGGTCGAGCACGTCGGACAGCTTGAGCGGCGTCTTCAGCTTCGGCAGGTACTTGCGGTAGGTGCTCTGCACGGCCTCGTCATCGCTCGGCATCGCCCAGAGTTCGAGCTTGGCCGGATTGCCCGACAGCGTCGCGATGTCGATCTCGAAGCCGGCCTTGTCCATGTGGTGCATCGGCAGCAGCATCTCGACCGGATGGTTGCCGGTCGAGAACATCTTGCCGTTCGTCATCAGGATGTAGCGCTCGTCGGTCGCGATCATCAGGACCTTCCACTTGCCGCCGGTGTACGGATTCGGGTAATCGGCGCCGTCGAAGTCGGTCTTCGACGACGTGTACTGCGACAGCGAATACGGCGACGGGAAATACGCGTTGTTCTCCGCCGGGTCGGCGGCGGGCGTGCGGTCCGTCTGCGTCGTGTCGGAAGTCATGGCTGCTCCTTGCTCGGGGGATGGGTTCGGATGGGGCGGGCGTGGCCGGTGGGCGCCTGCGTGAGTCGTCGCGGCGATTCCGCGGCGGCGACCTGGCGTTCCGGTCATGTCCCGGTCGTGCGGACGGGTATCTCGCAGGGACGATACGTGCTGCGATGAATCCTACAACGCCGTTCTGCGGCGAACGCCTCCCCGAACGGGTGGGTATCCCGTATCCATCGCCGTGATACGCGTCCGGACGGCTCGCCGCCGCTTTCGACGGGGGCTCGTTCCCCCCGGACAGGGGGGATGCGAAAGCCGGCCGGTCCGGTATCGTGGCCGCACGCTCGACCGGCGCGACCGGTCGCCCATGGAGACTTTCGTGCATTCGTCATACCCGTACCCGCAAGACGAACCGGCACCGTCCGGCCATGCGTATCCGCTGCTGATCAAGCAGTTGCTTCATGCGCCGCTGGCGACGCGGCCCGAGCAGGAAATCGTGTACGGCGACCGGGTTCGGCACGATTACTGGACGTTCCGGCATCGCATCGGGCAACTCGCGAGCGGACTGTCGTCGATCGGTGTCGGCGCGGGCGACGTCGTCGCCGTGCTGGACTGGGACAGCCATCGCTACCTGGAGTGCTACCACGCGATTCCGATGATGGGCGCGGTGCTGATGACGGCCAATGTCCGGCTGTCGCCCGACCAGTTGCTGTATACGCTCGACCATTCGGGCGCGCGCGTCGTGCTGGTTCACCGCGACTTCCTGCCGTTGTGGGCGGGCATGCGCGACCGGCTCGACACGGTGCGGCACGTCGTGCTGATCGCCGACGGCGACGAAACCGGATTGCCGGACGGTTTCACCGACGAATACGAGGCGCTCGTCGCGGCCGGTTCGCCCGATTTCGCGTTCCCCGATTTCGACGAGCAGACCCGCGCGACGACGTTCTACACGACCGGCACCACCGGCCTGCCGAAGGCGGTGGCGTTCACCCATCGGCAGCTCGTGCTGCACACGCTCGCGGGCATGGCGGCGTTGTCGAGCGCGCGCGATCGCGGCCGCGTGCATCGCGACGACGTCTACATGCCGATCACGCCGATGTTCCATGTGCACGCCTGGGGAATGCCGTACATCGCGACCGCGCTCGGGCTCAAGCAGGTCTATCCGGGCCGTTATTCGCCGGACGGATTGGTCGCGCTGATCGCGCGCGAAGCGGTGACGTTCTCGCATTGCGTGCCGACGCTGCTCGCGATGATTCTCGACAGCCCGGCGTCGGCGGCGGCCGACCTGTCGGCGTGGAAGGTGATCGTCGGTGGCTCACCGCTGTCCGACGGGCTGGCGCGGGCGGCGCTCGCGCGCGGGATCGAGGTCTACACCGGGTACGGGATGTCGGAAACCTGCCCGCTGATGACGATCGCGCAGATCGACCCGCCGCGCGCGGCCGGCGGCGCATCGGCCGACGACGACATCGCGCGCCGGACGAAGGCGGGGCTGCCGCTGCCGCTCGTCGACCTGCGCATCGTCGACGCGCAGTTTCGCGACGTGCCGCACGACGGCCGCTCGGCGGGCGAGGTCGTCGTGCGGATGCCGTGGGCGACGCAAGGCTATCTGGGCGATGCGCCGGCGTCGGCCGCGCTGTGGGCCGGCGGCTATCTGCATACGAACGACATCGGCGTGATCGATTCCGACGGCCGGCTGCAGATCACCGACCGCATCAAGGACGTGATCAAGACGGGCGGGGAATGGGTCTCGTCGCTCGAACTCGAGAGCATCCTGTCGCGTCATCCGGCCGTGCGCGAATCGGCGGTGATCGGCGTGAAGGATGCGCGCTGGGGCGAGCGTCCGCTCGCGCTGGTCGTGCTGACCGACGAGCAGGTCGGTCGCGTCGAGCCGGAGGAATTGAAAGCCCATGTGAAGCAGGTGGCCGATCGCGGGCTGATCTCGCGCTATGCGGTGCCGGAGCGGCTGCTGATCGTCGACGCGATCGAGAAGACGAGCGTCGGGAAGATCAACAAGCGCGCGTTGCGCGAGCGGTACCAGCCCGACTGAGCGGCGCGCGCCCGGCCGTCGAAGACGCCGGCGGTCAGGACGAGGCGACTTTCCCGCCCGGGGGTAACCCCCCCGAATGGGGGGCTGAACATCGCGCGCCGGTTCGAGAACAATGCGGGTCCCGTGTCGCGGCCGATACGCGCAGCGCGCACCCACGCCGGTACGGACATCACCTACCTTTGACGGCCGGCGTCGAATCGTTATGCTGTTTTCGGCGCACGGCGAAACCGGCCCGGTCGGCGGTTTCGCTTGCCGTGCCGGCGGACACGCGATCACCGCGAGGAGAATAGGAACAGCATGGCGCCGACGGACAGCAGACAACCGGCTCGCCCGCCGGACACCGATGCGATCGAAGTGCTGGTGCGCACCAAGCTGGCGCCGGCGTCGATCCGCGGGATCGTGACGCGCATCGCGCGGCTCGGGCGGCTCAGGCGCGGCCTCGACCGCCGGCTGACGCTCGTGAGCGCGCCGGCCGGTTACGGCAAGACCACGCTGCTGGCCGAGTGGCGCCATGCGCTGGTGGCGTCGGGTGTGAAGGTCGCGTGGGTGAGTCTCGACCAGGACGACGACAACGCGTCGATCTTCGCGTCCTACGTGGTCGCCGCGATCGTCGACACGACCGGCGGGGTCGGCGCCCGCGCGCAGCAGTTGTTGCGCGATCGAGCGCTGATTCCGCTGAAGACCGTATTCGACGAACTGCTCAACGAACTGGACAGCGCAGGCGTCGAGCTGTTCCTGATGCTCGACGACTTCGATCGCCTCGCGTCGCCGGTCATCCACGACGCGATGTTCGATCTGCTGCGCTACGCGCCGTCGAACCTGCATGTCGTGCTGTCGTGCCGCTCGGCGCCCGCGTTGCCGCTCAGCTATTTCGAATCGCGCGACGAACTCGTGCGGGTGGACGAGAACGACCTGCGTTTCGACGACGCGGAGACGCGCGCGTTCTTCGAGCGGGTGGCCGGCAAGCCGCTCAATGCGGACAACGTCGGGCGTCTGCGCGCGGCGACCGAAGGTTGGGTGTCGGGCCTGCAACTGGCGGCCCTGGCGCTGCACGACGACAGCGACGCGGCGCGCGTGGCCGAGCAGGTCAGCCACGCGCGTGCCGGCATCGCCGCGTATCTGAACGAGAACGTGATGACGCAGGTGCCGGACGCGATCCGCCACTTCCTGCTGCATACGGCGGTGCTCGACCGGATGACGCCGGCGCTGTGCGATGCGCTGACCGGCCGCGACGACGCGCTCGACTGCCTCGAATGGCTAACCGCGCACAACCTCTTCATCCGGTCGATCGACGGCGACCGCCGGCGCTACCGCTATCACGCGCTGTTCCTGCAATACTTGCGGGAGGAGCTGGCGCTGCGCGAGCCCGGCACGGTGGCCACACTGCATCGCCGCGCGAGCGCGTGGTATGCGGCCGAGCGGCAATGGCCGGACGCCGTCAGGCACGCGCTCGCGGCCGGCGACTTCGATGCGGCCGCCGGCTGGGTCGAGGCGTGCGCGATGAAGCTCATCGCGTCGAGCGACGTGCGTACCGTGCTCGACTGGGTGTCGCGCCTGCCCGCGCAGGCGCTGACGGGCCGCCTGCGGTTGCGGATCGCGCATACGTGGGCGCTCGCGCTGTCGATGCAGATCGTCGATGCGCGCCGTGCGCTGGAAGCGCTGGAAGCCGACATCGCGGCCGGGCGGCTCGATACCGACGCCGTCACGGCGACCGAACTGCTGGCCGTGCGCTCGCTGATCGCCGGGCTGTCGGATCGCAGCATCGAATCGCTGCAGCTCGGCGAGCGTGTGCTGGCGGCCGCCCCACCGGCCGGTTCGTGGGTCGAGCAGATCGGGCAGACGACGCTGATCTTCGGGCTCGGCTACGCGGGCCGCCTCGGCGACGTGCGGGATCTCGGCGCGCGCGCGGAACACGCGGCGTCGGGGCACGAGCCGCTGTACGCGAACGTGTACCGCCAGAACATGTCGGGCCTGGCCGAGTTCGTCGCCGGGCGGCTGCACGACGCGTCGAAGACGTTCGAGACGGCGTTGCGCGCCGCCGAACGCTCGGCGGGTCGCCTGTCGGCGGCGACGGCGCTGTCGGCCGGCTATCTGTCGGCGATCTACTACGAATGGAACGACTGGGCGAAGGTGCGCGACGCGCAGGCCGACCGCTTCGACATCGCGATGCAGGCCTGTTCGCTCGGGCCGTTGCTGAGGTTCATGCAGACCGCCGCCCTGCTGCAATTCCGGTCGGGGAACGACGCGCGGGCGCACGACATGCTCGACGAAGCCGATCGCATCGCGTGCAGCCGGCAATGGCTGCGGCTGCGCGTCGCGTGCATGGCGACCGGTATCCGGCTGCATCTGGACGCCGGCCAGCCGACGCAAGCCCACCGTGTGGGGCGCGCGCTGGCGTCGCTGGTGTCGCCCGTGCCGCCGGACGAAGCGTCGAGCCACGTCGAGACGTGGCAGATGGCGCAATCCGCGCAGGCAAGGCTGCTGCTCGCCGATGCACGCGCGAACGAAGCCGCGCAGCGCATGGCGACCGTGCACGCGGTGCTGGCCGCGCGCGGGTTCGACTGGTTCGCGGCGCAGGCCGCCGTGTTGCATGCGATCGCGCTCGACCACGCGGGCGACGAGAGCGCGGCGCTCGCGGCGTTCGCGCGTGCGCTCGAATACGGCCAGGGCAACGGACTCGTCCGCACCTTCGTCGACGAAGGCGCGGCGGCCGAGCGCTTGCTGGCGCGCATGCAGAAGCGTGCCGACCGCTTTCCGGCAGTCGGCGCGTGGTATCTGCGCGACCTGGCCCGTGCGTTCGACGCGCAGCGGGCGTCGGGCGGAGCACCGGCCACGCGGCCGGGTGCGACCGGCAACCTCAGCGCGCGGGAGCTCGAGATCCTCGACTACGTCGCGCGTGGCCTGTCGAACAAGGAAATCGCCCGCGCGCTGCGCGTCGCGCCGGAGACGATCAAGTGGCACCTGAAGAACATCTTCGAGAAGCTCAACGTGACGTCGCGCATCCAGGCGGTGCGCAGCGGGCTGGCGCTCGATCCGTCACGCGTGCGGCGCGACGACGAATGACCGGCTGACGCGCTGCCGCCCGCGTCAGCGGTGCGCGGCGAACGCGGCCACGATCTCGTCGATCGCCGCACGGATGCGCGCGGTGTGGCGCAGGTCGCGGTGCGTGACGAGCCAGACCTCGTACGGCGACGCCCGCATGCGATCCGGCCAGATCCGCGCGAGCCCGTCGCGCTCGCCCATGTGAACCGGAATCTCGCCGACGCCGAGGCCCGCACGCAGCGCCGCACGCAGCATCAGGTTCGAGTTGGTGCGCGTGACGATGCGGCCGCCGTCGATCGGTTCGCCGGCGAGGGTCGGCTTGCGGCTGGCGTCGATGTACGGCTGGTAGACGGCGAGGTCGTGGCCCGCGAACGCGCGGCCGCGCTCGGGCTCGCCGTGCCGGTGCAGATAGTCGGGCGACGCGAATAGCCCCATGTCCCAGCACGCCAGCCGGCGCGCGACCAGATCGGGGTTCTCGGGCCGCACGGTGCGGATGGCGATATCGGCTTCGCGTTTCGCGAGATTCAGGATGTGGGTCGACGTGTTCAGCGCGACGGAGACGTCGGGATGTTTCGCGTGCAGCCGTGCGATCGACGGCATCACGAACTCGATCGCGAGCGCGTCGGTCGTCGTGATCTTCACCTCCCCGGCGAGCCGCCGGTCGACCCCCTGCGTCAGCCGCACCAGCTCGTGCGCATGCTGCTCCATCGCCTCGGCGGCGCGCAGCGCCAGTTCGCCGACCGGCGTGGGCAGATAGCCTTTCGACGAACGCAGGAACAGCGTCGCGCCGAGCATGTGCTCGAGCGTCGCGAGCCGCCGCCCGACCGTCGCCTGATCGACGCCGAGCGTCTGCGCCGCGCGGCGCAGCGTGCGCTCGCGATGGATCGCGAGAAAGACGCGCGCGTCGTCCCAGTTCATCGTGTGTCCCGACTGATGCATTTTTGCATTCCCCGACCGGTAATTCGCTGCGTGCCCGCGCGCGGCATCGCCCATAGACTGGCTTCACCTACATGGCGATGCCGCGATTCGGGGATGGCCCGCGAATCGGCCGCGCATCGACGAACGTTGAGGATCATATCGTGATTGATGACGCGCCCCCCTGCCCACCCACATGACCGCGATCGAAATCGTGCGGCCCGGCGGCCCCGACGTGCTCGTGCCGGCGACCCGGGCCGTACCGGTGCCGGGCCCCGGCGACGTGCTGATCCGGATTCACGCGGCCGGCGTCAACGGCCCGGACGTATTCCAGCGCAAGGGGCTGTACGATCCGCCGCCCGGCGCGTCCGACATTCCCGGCCTCGAGATCGCCGGCGAGGTCGTCGCGGTCGGGCGCGACGTCACGCGGTTCGTCGTCGGCGATCGCGTCTGCGCGCTGATTCCCGGCGGCGGCTACGCGGAATACGCGGTGGCGAACGAGAGCAACACGCTCGCGATTCCCGACGGCCTCGGGATGGCCGAGGCAGCGGCGCTGCCGGAGACCTTCATGACGGTCTGGCTGAACCTGTTCCAGCGCGGTCGGTTTTCCCCCGGTGAAAGCGTGCTGATCCACGGCGGCGCGTCGGGCATCGGTACGACGGCGACGATGCTGGCGAAGGCGTTCGGCGCGGCGACGATCATCACCACCGTCGGGTCGGACGCGCAGCGCGACGCGAGCATGCGGCTCGGCGCGGATCTCGCGATCGACTATCGCAGCGAGGATTTCGTCGAGGCAGTCGCGCGCTTCACGGGCGGCAAGGGCGTCGACGTGATCGTCGACATCATCGCGGGCGACTACGTCGCGCGCAATTTCGCGGCGGCCGCGATGAACGGGCGCATCGTGCAGATCGGCGTGATCAATGGCCCCGCGAAGGAGCTCGATCTGTTTCCGATGCTGACGAAGCGGCTCACGCACATCGGCTCGACGCTGCGCTCGCGCACTTACGCGGAGAAGGCGCAGATCATTCGCGAGCTCGAGGAGGCCGTGTGGCCGCTGATCCGGCAAGGCACGGTCAGGCCGCAGGTCTATCGGCTGTTCGATTTGCGCGACGCGCGCGCGGCGCACGAGCTGATGGATTCGGGACGGCATATCGGCAAGATCGTGCTGGCGACGCCGGCCGCGGATCATGCGCTTCGGGCTGCCATCGACGCAAACGCCAAGCATTCCACATGATCCGCGGACGCTTCAGCCCCCCGGTCGGGGGGCTGAAGCTGCGGCGGGGATGGCCCGACAATCGGGGCACCGAATGCGTCGCCGCGCCCCGCCGGCGCGTCGCGTGGATGCAGCACCGCACTGGACGATGAGTCGAAATGGACATGCTCGAGAACATGCGGACGTTCGTTCGCGTCGTGCAGGCCGGCAGCTTCTCCGCCGTGGCGAAGCAGACCGATGTCGCGACCGCGCAGGTGTCGCGGGCCGTCGCGAGCCTGGAGGCGTATGCGCAGATTCGTCTGTTGAACCGGACCACCCGGAAAATCGCACTGACCGACAGCGGGCGCCGCTATTTCGAGCGCCTGCAATCGATTCTCGGCGATGTCGACCAGGCGAATGCCGAGGCCCGGAACGCGCTGGTCCGCCCGTACGGACGCTTGCGCGTGCATACGATGCCGGGGCTCGGGCAGAGCCATGTGACCGCGTTGGCCGTCGCCTATCGGGCGCGCTTTCCCGAAGTCGCCATCGAGATGACTTATTCGCAACGGATGCCCAATCTCGTCGAGGAAGGCTACGACGTATCGGTCGTCACGGCCGCGAGCCTGCCTGATTCCGCCTGCATCGCGCATTCATGCGGCACGTCGTTCAGCGTGCTGGTTGCGTCGCCGGCCTACCTGGCTCGCCACGGCGTGCCGTCCGCGCCCGCCGACCTGGCACGCCATACCTGCCTGCGCCTCGATACGCCGGCCGAAGCGAACGACGAATGGCTGCTGCACGGCCCCGGCGGCCAGACCGCGTCGCATGCGGTCACGGCCGCGCCGTTCCACGCGAATGCGCCGGAGGCGCTGTCGATCGCGCTGCGCGCGGGGCTGGGCATCGGCTCGCTGGCGATCTATTCGGCGATCGACGACCTGCGCAGCGGGCGGCTCGTGCGCGTGCTGCCGGACTACCGGTTGACGATGCTCGACGTTTACGCGATGTATGCGTCGCGCCGCTTCCTGGACGCGAAGGTTCGCACCTTCGTCGAGCATCTGCGCTTGGGGTTGTCGCCCGCGCTGAAAGCCGACGCCCGCGCGCTCGACGCGCTCGCGGCGCCGCGCGGCCGCGAGCGTGCCCGTGCCCGTGCGGTGGCCGGTGTCACGGCCTGACGGCCGGCCCATCCGTCGTACCCGTTGTACCCGTTCGTTCCTGTCGAGGAGAATCCGATGAAGTCCCGTTTTGCAATCGTCGTTGCAGGTTTCGTTGCGTTGTCGCCGCTGGCCGGTCACGCGCAGTCCGCCGCACCCACCGCGCCCGCCGAGCAGGCGGCATCGGCGGCCGCGTCGCCGCGGGCGGCGAAGAAGGCCGAACGCGCGGCCGACCGCGCATTCGCGAAGAAGGTTCGGCAGGCCATCGTGAGAGCGCCCGGCGTGGGCAATGCGCAGGTCACCGTGTTCGCGAAGGCGAAGACGGGCGACGTGACACTGGCCGGGCAGATCGCCGACGAGTCGCAGGACCGGGCCGCGGTGGACGCGGCCCGCCAGGTCCCGGGCGTGACGTCGGTGAAGAGCAAGCTCCAGTTACGCCTGGAGGGTGGCCAGTAACGGAAAGGGTTGACGGCATCGGGTGCATGTCTTTGCGGGTCTCGTCGTGTAAAGAATCCACGGCGAAGGCTCGGGAAGGCACGCACCCGTGCCGGCTGCGACGCGTCCCGCCGCGGGTGGCGGGGGCGTCAGATGCGACCGAGCAGCACCAGTATCACGACAATGACGACGATCAGCCCGACGGTCCCCGATGGCCAGTAGCCCCAGCTTCGGCTATGCGGCCATGCAGGAAATGCTCCGATGAGCAGCAGAATCAGAACGATGATGAGGATCGTACCGAGCATCGCATCCCTCCTGGATTTATTCGACACGGTGTCGGCTGTCGCAATTCGCGTGCCGCGAGGGGACGATCGTTCCGTAGGGCGCCGCTGCCGCATCGGACGGTGCGCGGCGGGCGACCGGGATTACGCGCCGGCGTCCGTGCCGGCGGTGTCCGGCCAGAGCAGGGCCTGAGCGACGACGACGTGATCGCCGTTGAAGGTGGCGGCGGGCGAACCGTACAGGCGATAGCCGAGCGCCAGCGCATCCGACACACGGTGGCAAAACGTGGCGTCGTCCTTGCCCGTCAGCAAACGATAGCGGGGCAGGTCGTTGGGCGGGGAATGCGACATGGGCGGGACTCCTGTGAAGGGGGCGGATCGGGCAGTATAAGTCGGACAAAGCCACGCCATCTGCGAAGGCAGGGGCATTTACATCATGAATGCCAGTTCATTCAACAAATAAATTTTAAAAATGGTCGCCCGCTCGCTATGCTGAATCCTTCACTCAGGCGGGCATGCAATGGCTGAACTCTTTCTGGTACGGCACGGGCAGGCGTCATTCGGCACCGACGACTACGACCGGCTTTCCGCGGCGGGCGACCAGCAGGGCGTCTGGCTCGGCGAATATTTCGTGCGGCAGGGCCTGGCGTTCGACCGCGTGATCTGCGGCACGATGAACCGCCATGCGCAGACGGTCGCCGCGATCCTGCGCGGGATGGGCCGCGAAGGCGTCGCGGTCGATCGCCATCCCGGCCTGAACGAATACGATTTCCACGGGCTGTTCGCGGCCGCCGCCAGCGACTACCCGGAGATCGCGCGGCTCGCGGCCGGCACGATGAAGGACCATTTCCGCGCGCTCCGGCAGGTGCTGCAGCTGTGGACCGAGGACAAGCTCGGCGATGCGGCTCCCGAAACCTGGGCCCATTTCCAGCAGCGCGTGGCCGACGCGCGCGCGGCGATCCGCGCAGGCGGCGGCCAGCGCGTACTGGCGGTGAGCTCCGGCGGCCCGATCGCGGTCACCGTGCAGCAGGTGCTCGCGGCCCCGCCGTCGAGCGCGATCGCGCTGAACCTGCAGATCCGCAACAGCAGTCTTTCGCAGTTTTTCTTCAACGCCGAGGCGTTCCACCTCGCGTCGTTCAACGGCATCCCGCATCTGGAGGACCCCGAACGACACGCGCTGCGCACCTACGGCTGACCCACGAACGATCGCGACGATGACGAACCCTTCCCAGCAACTCGACGTAGCCCGCCTCACGCGCTATCTGGAAACCCACGTGCCGGGCTTCGAAGGCCCGGTCGACACGGAGAAGTTTGCCGGCGGCCAGTCGAATCCGACTTTCCTGCTGAATGCGAAGAGCGGCCGCTACGTGCTGCGCCGCCAGCCGCCGGGCGAACTGCTGAAATCCGCGCACGCGGTCGACCGCGAATTCCGCGTGCTCACCGCGCTGTCGGGTACCGCGGTGCCGGTCGCGCATCCGTATCACCTGTGCGAAGACCGCGACGTGATCGGCAGCCTGTTCTATGTGATGAGCTTCGAGGACGGCCGGATCTTCTGGGACCCTGCGCTGCCGGAACTGCCGAAGGCCGAGCGCGCGACCTGCTACGACGCACTGCTGCGGACGATGGCCGCGCTGCACGACGTCGATGTCGACGCGGTGGGCCTTGCCGACTACGGCCGCCCGGGCAACTACTTCGAACGCCAGATCGGCGTGTGGACGAAGCAGTATCGCGCGGCCGAAACCGGGCGCCTCGATGCGATGGAGACGCTGATCGACTGGCTGCCGAAGGCGTGTCCCGAGGATACGGGCCGGCCCGCACTGGTGCACGGCGACTTCCGGATCGACAACCTGATGTTCGCGCGCGACGGCTATCGCGTGCAGGCCGTGCTCGACTGGGAACTGTCGACGCTCGGCAACCCGCTCGCCGATCTCGCGTACTTCTGCATGTGCCTGCGGCTGCCGTCCGGCGGCCAGGTGCGCGGGCTCGCGGGCCAGGATCGCGCGGCGCTCGGGATTCCCGACGAAGCGGCGATCGTCGCGCGCTACTGCGAACTGCGCGGCATCGCGCCGATCCGCGACTGGCATTTCTACCTCGCCTTCAGCTTCTTCCGGCTCGCGGCGATCGCGCAGGGCGTGAAGGCGCGCGCGTTGCAGGGCAACGCATCGAGCGAGCAGGCGCTGCGCGTCGGCGAAATGGCCGGCCGGCTGGCCGAACTGGCCGTCGGCGTGATCGACGCGCATCGCTGAGATCGCCGCGAAGGGTCACGATCGTCACGATCGCCGCGCGGCAATACGACAACACCATCAATGGAGGAGCACAGCAACATGGCAACGAACCTGTTCGACCTGACGGGCAAGATCGCGCTGGTGACGGGCGCGAGCCGCGGCATCGGCGAGGAAATCGCGAAACTGCTCGCGGAGCAGGGCGCGTACGTGATCGTGTCGAGCCGCAAGCTCGACGACTGCCAGGCCGTGGCCGACGCGATCGTCGCGGCGGGCGGCCGCGCCGAGGCGCTGGCGTGCCACGTCGGGCGCCTGGAGGACATCGCCGCGACGTTCGAACACATCCGCGGCAAGCACGGCCGTCTCGACATCCTCGTGAACAACGCCGCTGCGAACCCGTATTTCGGGCACATCCTCGATACCGATCTCGCCGCGTACGAGAAGACCGTCGACGTGAACATCCGCGGCTACTTCTTCATGTCGGTCGAAGCCGGCAAGCTGATGAAGACGCACGGCGGCGGCGCGATCGTCAACACGGCATCGGTGAATGCGCTGCAGCCGGGCGACCGGCAGGGCATCTATTCGATCACGAAGGCGGCCGTCGTCAACATGACGAAGGCGTTCGCGAAGGAATGCGGGCCGCTCGGCATCCGCGTGAACGCGCTGCTGCCGGGGCTCACGAAGACGAAATTCGCGGGCGCGCTGTTCGCGGACAAGGACATCTACGAAACCTGGATGACGAAGATCCCGCTGCGCCGCCACGCGGAGCCGCGCGAAATGGCCGGCACCGTGCTGTATCTCGTGTCGGACGCGGCGAGCTACACGAACGGCGAATGCATCGTCGTCGACGGCGGCCTGACGATCTGAGCGCGCGATGAAACTCGACAGCTACGCCGGCCAGGCCGTGATGATCACCGGCGCTGCGAGCGGCTTCGGCGCGCTGCTCGCGAGCGAACTCGCCGCGATGGGTGCGCGGCTCGCGCTCGGCGACCTGAACGGCGATGCGCTCGAACGCGTGGCCGCGCCGCTGCGCGCGGCCGGCGCCGACGTGATTGCGCAGCGCTGCGACGTGCGCGTCGAAACGGAGGTCGCCGCGCTGGTGCAGGAAGCCGTCGCGCGCTTCGGGCGGCTCGACGTCGGCATCAACAACGCGGGCATCGCGCCGCCGATGAAGGCGCTGATCGACACCGACGAAGCCGATCTCGACCTGAACTTCGCGGTGAATGCGAAAGGCGTGTTCTTCGGGATGAAGCACCAGATCCGCCAGATGCTCGCGCAGCGCGAAGGCGTGATCCTGAACGTCGCGTCGATGGCCGGGCTCGGCGGCGCGCCGAAGCTGGCCGCGTATGCGGCGTCGAAACATGCGGTGGTCGGGCTCACGAAGACGGCCGCGCTCGAATACGCGCGCCACGGCATCCGCGTGAATGCGGTGTGCCCGTTCTACAGCACGACACCGATGGTCACCGACAGCGAGATCGGCGAGCGCCAGGATTTTCTGGCGCAGGGCTCGCCGATGAAGCGGCTCGGCCGGCCCGACGAAATCGTCGCGACGATGCTGATGCTGTGCGCGAAGGACAACACGTATCTGACCGGGCAGGCCGTCGCCGTCGACGGCGGCGTCTCGGCCTTCTGAACCGAACGAACGGAAACACGGAAATCTCGAGGAGTCGATCATGGACTTTGGCTACACCCCGAAAGTGGAAGCACTGCGCGAACGCGTGAGCGCATTCATGGATGCGCACATCGTGCCGCGCATCCGCCAGTGGAACGACGAAGTGCACGCGGGCCAGTATCCGGTGTCGTTCATGGAGGAACTGAAGGAGCGCGCGAAGGCGGAAGGGCTGTGGAACCTGTTCCTGCCGCACCTGAAGGACGACGAGCCGGGGATGGGCCTGACGAACCTCGAATACGCGCCGCTCGCCGAGATCATGGGGCGCGTGAGCTGGGCGTCGGAAGTGTTCAACTGCAATGCGCCGGATACCGGCAACATGGAGCTGCTGCACATGTTCGCGACGCCCGAGCAGCGCGAACAGTGGCTGCTGCCGCTCTTGCGCGGCGAAATCCGCTCGGCGTTCGCGATGACGGAGCCCGACGTCGCGTCGTCGGATGCGACCAACATCACGACACGCATCGAGCGCGTGGGCGACGAGTACGTGATCAACGGCCGCAAGTGGTTCATCACGAACGCTGCGCATCCGAACTGCAAGATCTTCATCGTGATGGGCAAGACCGATCCCGAGGCCGAGTCGCACCAGCAGCAGAGCATGATCCTCGTGCCGCGCGATACGCCGGGCGTGACGGTCGTGCGCAACATCACGGTGGTCAATCACCACGCGCCGGAAGGGCACTGCGAGATCACGTTCGACAACGTGCGCGTGCCGGCGCGCAACCTGCTCGGCGAGGAAGGCAGCGGCTTCGCGCTCGCGCAGGCGCGCCTCGGGCCGGGCCGTATTCACCACTGCATGCGCTCGATCGGCGCGGCCGAGCTGGCGCTGGAGCTGATGGTCGACCGCGCGCAGTCGCGCGTCGCGTTCGGCAAGCCGCTGAACCGGCACGGCACGGTCGGCGAATGGATCGCTCGCTCGCGTATCGAGATCGATCAGGCACGCCTGCTGGTGCTGAAGGCCGCGTGGATGATCGACAAGGTCGGCGCGAAGGCGGCGCGCAAGGAAATCTCGATGATCAAGGCGCTCGTGCCGACCGTCTATACGGACGTATGCGACCGCGCGATGCAGGTATTCGGCGCGGCGGGCTTGAGCCCCGATACGCCGCTGGCCGACCTGTGGACCTGGGGCCGCGCGCTGCGCTTCGCCGACGGCCCGGACGAGGTGCACCTGCAGGCCATCGCGCGGATGGAGATCAAGGACGGCGAACCCGGCGCGACGGCGCCGTACCTGACGCCGCCGCCGCGCGGCTGAGCGCCGCACCGCACGGGAGCGCGACGTGGGCGAACGGGAGGCGCACGCCGTATTAAGATGCCGGCAAGGAGATCCGGCGATGCGCCTTTCGAAGATTGATCTGAACCTGTTCGTCGTATTCGAGGCGATCTACAACAAGCGCAACCTGACGCGCGCGGCCGAGGTGCTGAACCTCACGCAGCCGGCCGTCAGCAACGCGCTCGCGCGGCTGCGCAAGACGCTGAACGATCCGCTGTTCGTCAGCACGCCAGCCGGGATGATGCCGACGCCGATGGCCGAGAACATCGTCGGCCGCGTGCGCGAGGCGCTGCAATTGCTGGATTCGAGCGCGCACGAAGGCGACGTGTTCGATCCGGCTTCGTCGGAGCGCGTGTTCCGGCTCAGTATGAGCGACCTGACGGAAGCGCTGTTGCTGCCCGCGCTCGGCGAATTGCTGCAGACGCATGCGCCCGGCATGCACGTGCGCAGCTACACGATGGACCGCCGCGAAGTCGCGACCGCGCTCGCGAACGGCTCGGTCGACATCGCGATCGACGCGCCGCTGATCGGCGATCCGCATCTGCACCAGGCGCTGCTCGTGCAGGACCGCTACGCGTGCATGATCCGCGACGATCACCCGTTCAAGGGCGACACGCTGACCATGGACGACTACCTGTCGATGGGCCACATCCACGTATCGAGTCGCCGCAAGGGCAGCGGGCACGTCGACGCGGAACTGACGCGGCTCGGGCTGCGCCGCAACATCCAGATGCGCGTGCAGCACTACATGGTCGCGCCGCTGATCGCGATGCGCAGCGATCTCGTGCTGACGGCGCCGCTGCGGCTGCTGCAGCGCTATCCGGCGCGCATCCTCGAACTGCCGTTCGAGATGCCGGGGCTCGACTACTTCTGCTACTGGCATCGCAGCGCCGATCAGGATCACGGCAGCCAGTGGCTGCGCGAGCAGTTGATGGCGCTGATGGGCGGGATGGGGGCGGTGCGGTGATGGGCGGGGCGTGCGCGTCGCGCGTTACCCCTGGCGCTTGCCGACTCAATACGAATCGTCGTCGAAGCGTGACGATGCCGGCCGGCGCTTCATGTCCTTCAGCCAGTTCCTGACCTGATCCGGGTCCTCGAACTCGCGCAGCGCGACGGTCAGATCCTGGTTGCTCCGCTGCGTGCCGGCAATGTCGCGTGCCAGCATGCGCAGCACGGTATCGGGCGCAACCTTGGTGGACGACGCGATCCCGTACGTGCGCCGGAAATCATTCTCGACGTGCACGATCTCCTGATCGAGTTCGCGCAGCTGTTCCTCGAGGATGCCGTTGTAGCGCGTGAGCCGCGCTTCGCTGAGGCCGTCGATCGCACGCCGGTCGATCTGTTCGATCTCCAGCTGCAGTTCGAGCAGTTGTAGCAGGTTACCCTTCTCGTAGGCACGGTTGACCCGCTGCATCAGCACGGTCTTGCGTTGCTGCTCTTGCGGATCGGGTTCGCGATCGGGGTGCAGCGCGCTGGCCAGCTTGCGATAGATCTCGCGGATCGATTTGCTCGATTCGGCCTGCTCGGCTTCGATCCGGGCCTGCGCGGCCGATTGCTTCGGTGCCTTCTTGCGCTTCGCGCGCTGCGCCTCGCGGGCCGCGTGGGCGGCCATGTCGCGCTCGAACTGGGCGTCGAGTTCGGCCTGCATGCGTTCGGCGAGTTCCTCGGGCGACAGCGTGTCGAGATCTTCTGGCGATTGCGGTTCGGGTTCCTGTTCCCGTCCCGGTTTGGCGGGCTCGTGAGCGGCCGCCGCGTGGCCGGTGTGCGCGGGGCCGGCATGCCGGTTGTAGATGATCTTCAACGTCGCGTCGTCGCTGACGTCGAGCAAATCCCCCGCCATATCCACGATCAGGTCGGACAGCGTGCGCTGCTCGGCCTTGCTCAGACCCTTCTGCAGGAACGCATCGTCGAGCAGATGGATCAGCCGGATGCGCAGCGCCGTCGCTTCCTGTTCGAGCGGCAACAACCCATCGACGAACTTCTTCTGGAACGCCGGCATCACGGCTTCCCACGCGCCGAGCCGCTCGCGCCGCTTTTCGATCTGCTTGACGAGCGTATTGAACGTTTGCTGGGCTTTCGACAGGCTGGCTGTCTCGTGGCCGGGCGCGATGGCGACCGCGGCACCGCGACGTGCGGTCATGATGTGTCCTCCGGCCGCGGCGGGACGCGCGGCAGGCCGGTATTTTAGCCGCATGCCCCGCGGGACGGCGCGGAGTTGGGGGCTTCCTCTCGGCGACCGGCGGCGCGTCAGTGCGTCACGGCCGCCGCTGCCGGCGCGCCGGAATCCGAACCCGGTGCGCCGTTCGGGCCGTAGGCCGCGTCGGCGTGCTTGTGTTCGGCAAGGCGCTTCGCGGCCAGGCGTTCCTGCGCGGCGACGATGTCGTCCGGATAGCTGTCGCCGTCGCCGATCGACGGGTTGTAGCCGACCGATTCGAGGTCCAGCAGCTCCTGGCGTACTTGCGCGCGGGTGAGCGTCGAATGCGACGACGATTGTGCGTACGACATGGTCGGTGCGGCGAGCAGCGCGATGGCTGTAGTGGCGACGGCGGTGATGGTAACGATGAGCGATTTCACGATTTCCTCAGACAGTTTCGTTTGCGGTTCGTCGCACTGGGGCAGGTCGAACCGATGGAACAAGTTTAGGAACCCGGAACGGCCGGATAAACGGCGATTCCTGGCGAGCTGTGTTCCAGAATGCGTGGGAGTGCGCAACGCGCATGCCGTGGCGATCACGCATCGGTGATTGCTGCGGCGGTGCTTGCCGCATTGACCGTTCCCGACGCGCGCGGCGTGGCGACCGCGATCGCATCGATGGTGCCGCTTGGGCCTGCGTAGCTCAGCGGTAGGTGCGTGCATCGATCGCGAGGCCAATGATCCGGTACGTGGCCAATGCGACCGGCCGGCCCAGCGTCCAGGCTGGAATCCTAATCGAGGCAATCGGCTTTACTTGTCGTGCGGCAGGTAGGTGCGCGCGAATGCCGGTCGATGCGGCTGCGGATCGATTGGTAGACCCATGGGCGACGCAGGACGAACTGCCTGAAAGATTGGGTTGCGTGCGCAGTCGGCGCGAGCTGGAGGGTGGCCCTTCAATCGCCGAACAACTGCCCCTGCCCGGAGATCACGCGTTCGAAATCGTCGCGCATGAACGGCAGGATCGCATCGGCGACGGGCTGAAGCTGGCGGCTCAGGTAGAACGCATAGTCGATCGGCGAGCGCATCGTCTCCAGCGGCTCGGGGCCGGCCGTCGTCATCACGTAGCTGATCCAGCCGCCGCGCTGATACTGCAGCGGCCGACCCTGCGCGTGGTTGAACTCGTCGGCGATGCGTGCCGCGCGCACGTGCGGCGGCACATTGCGCTCGTATTCGCGCAGCGGCCGGCGCACGCGCTTGCGGTAGACGAGCTGGTCGTCGAATTCGCCGGCCAGCGTGCGCTGCACGTAGTCGCGAATGAAATCCTGGTACGGCTCGCGCCTGAACACGCGCCGGTACAACTCGCGCTGGAATTGCTGCGCGAGCGGCGTCCAGTCGGTGCGCACCGTTTCGAGCCCCTTGAACACGAGATCCTCGCCGCCGTCGGCCGTTGCCGCGAGCCCCGCATAGCGCTTCTTGCTGCCTTCTTCCGCGCCGCGCACGGTCGGCATCAGGAAGCGGCGGTAATGCCGCTCGTATTGCAGCTCCAGCGCGCTGTCGAGCCCGAACTGTTCGCGCAGGTGGGCGTGCCACCAGCGATTCACGTGCTCGACGAGCGCGCGGCCCTTGGCGCCGGCTTCGTCGTCGTCATGCGCGCGGCCGAGCCACACGAACGTCGAATCGGTATCGCCGTAAATCACTTCGTAACCCTGAGCTTCGATCAGTGTGCGCGTGCGGTGCATGATTTCGTGGCCGCGCATCGTGATCGACGACGCGAGGCGCGGGTCGAAGAAGCGGCAGCCCGTCGAGCCGAGCACGCCGTAGAACGAATTCATGATGATCTTCAGCGCCTGCGACAGCGGCGCGTTGCGCTGCCGCTTCGCGTCGTCGCGGCCCTCCCATACGCGGCGCACGATGTCGGGCAGGCAGTGCGCGGTGCGCGAGAAGCGCGCGCCGAGAAAACCGGGCACCGATGCGTCGTCGCCAGGATTCGCGAGCCCCTCGATCAGGCCGACCGGATCGATCAGGAACGTGCGGATGATCGACGGATAGAGGCTCTTGTAGTCGAATACGAGCACCGAGTCGTACAGCCCGGGCCGCGAATCCATCACGAAGCCGCCGGGGCTGTTCTGCCCCGTCACGTCGCCGAGGTTCGGCGCGACATAGCCGAGCCGGTGCATGCGCGGCAGGTACAGGTGCGTGAACGCCGCGACCGAGCCGCCGGTGCGATCGGCCGCGAGGCCCGTGACACTCGCGCGTTCCAGCGCGAAGGACAGCAGGTCGGCCTTGTCGAAGATGCGCGTGACGAGTTCGCAGTCCTTCAGGTTGTAGCGCGCGAGCGCGGGCTTGTCGTGCTCGAAGCGGCGCTGGATCTCGTCCATCCGCTGGTACGGGTTGTCGATCGACTTGCCTTCGCCGAGCAGCGACTGCGACACGTATTCGAGGCTGAACGACGGGAAGGTCCACGTCGCGGATTTCAGCATGTCGATGCCGTCGAGGATCAGCCGGCCGGCCGCGCCCGCGAAGAAGTGGTCGGGCTGCTGGCCGTGCGCGCGCCAGTCGAGCGCGCTGCCGCCGCGCCCGAGCTTCAGCGGGATGCCGTATTGCTCCGCGTGCGCATGCAGGATGCGCAGGTCGAACTGCACGAGATTCCAGCCGATCACCGCATCGGGATCGTGCCGGTCGAACCAGTCGTTGAGCCGCGCGAGCATCGCGGGGCGGCTGTCGCAGTAGTCGAGGTCGAAGTCGAGGGTGCCTGCGCTGCCGCTCGCGCCGCCGTTCGGTGGCCCGAGCATGTAGACCTGGCGCTGTCCGCAGCCTTCGAGCGCGATCGAGTACAACTCGCCGTGGACGCTGGTTTCGATGTCGAGCGACACGCAGCGTAGCGCAGGGCGGTAACCGGTTGCGGGCTTCAGCTCGCCGCCGGTGAGCGTGCCGTCGCGGCCGGGCTGGCCGCGAAACGCCACGCATGCGGTGATGAAGCGCTCCATTGCGTAGCGGTCGGGCGGCTGCACGTCGGCTTCGTAGACGTCGACGCCGGCGGCGGCGAGCCGCTTCTGGAGCCCGGACAGATGCCGGTAGCGCTTGCAATAGAGGCCGACGACCGGGCGTTGCCGGAAGTCGCGCAGCGCGAGCGGCCGCAATTCGGCTTCGCGCTCGCCGGCCAGTGCGCGTTCGGCGAGTGCCTGCTGTTCGGCCGGGATGAACGCGACGGCTTCCTGCGGGCGCAACCGCACGCGGCGCGGACCGTGTTCGGTTGCCAGCCAGAACTCGATCTCGATGCCGGATGCGGTGTCCCGCCAGTGGCGGGTAAGGATGAAGCCCTGCTCGAACGCCGTCAAAACGCTTGCTCGTCGTGGATGCCCAGGCGGCGGATTTTAGCGCCTGGAAGCGGTTCGCGCCGATAGCGGCGCCATGGCATCAGGTGGCAGGAAGCCGGTGCGTGATGCGCCATCCCGTGCGGGCCGCATCGATCGGCCGCAGCGACCAGCGACGCGCGACGATCGCGTGGCGCTTCTGCGTGACGTATTCGTCTACGGCAAGTTCGAGGGTATCGTCACCGACGCGGGATAGTGTCGCGGTGGCGCCGGAGCCGTCCGCGAATTCGATGACGGCGGGGTGTGGTTTGGCGGTGCGCGGCGCATCGTGGTCGAGCGTCACGATGCTGCCCGGATAGAGGTGCGAATGGCGGGTACGCAGCAGGACGGCGGTGGGCATGGAAGGCGCTCCGGAAAACGCCGGCTTGGGCAACGTGTGAGCCGGATTCCGGAGCCTACCTGAAGGTGAGCGTTCGCGGGGGCATGGCGAGCGGCCGCCAGGATGGTCGGTGCCTGAGGCCGGACCCGAACCGGCATCCCCTCAAACATGCCCCTCGTGCTCGATCGCCCCACCATGCGCCGCCCGCGTCACGACCCGCACCGGCACCCCTGACGCCCTGGCCGCCCGCTTCGCCCACATCGCCGTCAGAATCGGCACGAGAATCGCCGTCACGAGGCACGCGGTCGCGACGATCGCCGTCGCCGCCGGCACCATCGGTTTGAACTTCGGAATCATCTCGCCGATGATCGCCGGGTTCGCGACCGCGGCGCCGGCCGTCGACGACGCGGCCAGCCCCGCCGTCCCGTTGCCGCCGCCCAGCAACTTGTCCGCGAGAATCAGCGGCACGCCCGTCACGACGATCACCGCGAGCCCGAGCGCGATGCCCGGTAGCCCGCTCTTCGCGATCACGTTCAGATCGATGCCGTTGCCGAGCGCGAAGCCGAAGAACGGAATCAGCGGATGCACGCAGCGGCCGAACAATTCGCGCAACTCCACGTCGAGATTGCCGAGCACGAAACCGATCAGAAACGGCAGCACCGCGCCGACGAAGAGCCGCGTCTCGAACACCGCGACGCCGGCCGCACCAAGAATCAGCATGCTGACGAGCGGCCCCGATTCGATCGACATCAGCACGAACGCGCCGGCCTCTTCGTTGGTGCCGTATTGCTGCATCACGGCCGCATAGAGGCCGCCGTTGGTCATGTCCATCGACGTCGTGATCGCGAGCAGCGACAGGCCTGCGAACAGGCCCGTGCGGATGCCGTCGTCGGGGATGAACCGCGCGGCGATCACCGTCGCGAGCCACGCGACCACGATCTTCGTCGCGAGCAGCGTGCCCGACTTGCGCAGCACGACACCCGTCGCGCGCAGGTCGATCGTCGCGCCCATGCAGAAGAACCAGACGGCGAGGATCGGCACGGTGCCCGCGATCAGACCGTTGGTGAACGAGCCGAAGTACTTGCCGGCGTTCGGTGCGAACGTGTGCACGCACGCGCCCAGCAGCATCGGCACCAGCATGAGTCCGCCCGGAATGCGGTCGATGGCCTGTTTCAGCTTCACGTCTCCTCCGTGGACGTCGATGCGTCCCGTTGTCGAATGATGTCTGCTGACTGACTATAGGACATGATTCGGAACGGTGGTCCGTTTTCGTGAATTTCGATGGTCGTCGTATCATCTGGACGCGGCCGGCGCCGAGGTGACGACTGTGACGACCGTCGCGCAGGATCGAGCGTATGCGGGCCGCGAACCGGCAAACCGGAAAAAAACACTACGGCGTAGAGGGCGAATGATGAAAATGATGATGCACATGGGCATCGCGTTGCTGGTGCTCGGCGCGAGCCTGGGCGCGAACGGCGCGCAAGCGAAGAGCACGGTCGATTGCGGGAAGCTCGATGCGGCCACGAACGGCCCCGACGACAACTTCCGGCCGCCGGCGTCCGGCACGGTCATCGGTATGGGCCGCGCGTATTTCTACTCGGCGCCCGACGCGCAATGCATCACGAAGCGCACCTTCATCGTCCCCGGCGATTCGGTGACCGTCTACAAGTCGCACGGGCGCTGGTACGACATCATGTACGTGAACGGCAAGACCGGCGACGACTTCGAAGGATGGGTCGAGCAGGGCCGCGTGCGCCTCGGCGGCCAATACGGCGCGCAGTAGTCGCCGTCGGCGGCGCCGTTACACCGTTGCCCCGGCGAAATCGCGCTGCAGGTTCTCCGCGCGCAACGGCCGCTGGTACAGGTAGCCCTGCGCGTACTGGATCCCGACCGCATGCAGCGCGCGATGTTGCGCTTCGGTTTCCACGCCTTCCGCGATGATCTTCAGGCCGTAGTGATGCGCGACGGCTGCGATTCCCTCGATCAGCCTCGAGCTGCCGCTGTCCAGTTGCGACACGAACTGTCGATCGATCTTCACGTAGTCGAACGGAAAGCGCGACAGCATGTCGAGATTGCTGTGATGCGTGCCGAAATCGTCGATCGCGAATTTCGCGCCTTTCGATCGCAATGCATGGAAGATCTCGGTGGTGCGCGCGTTTTTCTCGAGCAGGATGCGCTCGGTGACTTCGAGCACCAGCGTGAAGCCGGGCGGCAGCGCGCGGATCGCTGCCTCGACGTCGGTCACGAACCGCCCGCGCTCGAGATCCTGCGGCGCAATGTTCACGGCAATGCGCAGCGGCGCGGACGGCGTCAGCGCGGTCAGCTCGGCGACCGCCGTGCGCAGCACGAACTCGGTGACCTTCGGCAGCACCGTGCTCGATTCCACCTGCGGGATGAACACGGCCGGGCTGATGGCCCCCCACTTCGGATGGTGCCAGCGCAGCAGCGCCTCGACGCCGACCGTCCTGCGCGTCTGCACGTCGACGATCGGCTGATACACCACATGGAACTCGTCGCGCCTGAGCGCGTGGCGCACGGCTTTCAGCAACAGCCGCCGTGGTGCCATCGCGAGCAGGTAGGCGGCCATCACGAGGCTGTCGGCGAGCAGCACGATCGTCGCGCAGATCAGCCGGTAATGGCGCTGGACCTGTGACGCGTAGCGCGCCGATGCGATGACCGACACCGTGAACGGCCAGCGCTGCGAAGCGATCGTGCTGCCGCCTGCGGGGGCCGCTTCCGTTTCCGGCGAGAACTTCCCGTGCTGATCGAGACGACCTGCACCCGCGATCGACAGCGTGGCCGTTTCCGCCCCGTTGCCGGTGCCGTGGGCGAGTGCGTCGGCCACGTAGTCGCTCTCGATCACATACAGGACGCCCGCGCCGCGCGCGGTGGATCGGAATACGGACAGCACCGGAATGCCATGCTGGAACGGCGTCTGGCGGAGCAGCGTGACGGCCATCGAGCCCGGTTCCGGCTCGCGCGCATACGCGGTGAGCGGCAGGTCGATCGAACCGAGCGCCGACGAGCACATGAGGCGGCCGTCGCTCACCAGCCCGACCGCACGCAGATAGCGCAGGCGAGTGCCCACTTCGGCGAGTGTCCGGAACACCGTCGCGCATGGCCGCCCGACGAGCGCGCTCAGCTCGTCCGCGTGTCGGAGGCGCACGCCGTCCAGGATGCGGTCCACCGAAGCCACGATGTCGTTTGCCACGGCGCGCTCGTTCGCTGTGACGGCATCGCGTGCGTAGCGGTCGGCCAGTACGATCGCGAACGCGGGCACGAGCACGCAAATGATCACGGCGGCGAGAAACATGACGCGCGGCCACGCGCCGCTGCGGTGGAAGAGGAGTGTCGAGCCGGGCGTGAGCGCCCGCAGCCCCGCGATTGCCTTTGGTGTTATACGCATGAGGTGGCAAGTCGAACCGGTCGATACACCAGCGGCACGCACGCCGCATGCCCGAGTCGGGCCAGGCGGCTCGCGCGCCGGTTTCGGATGCCTATCGATGCGGCCGTCGCTTGTCGCGATCGTCCATCGATCGGGCGGTATCCCTCAATAACATGCGTACATTAAGCATGTATATAGGCGCAGCGTATCGAAAAAAGCCCCGGCCGCACAGTGTGTGCAGCCGGGACGAAAGACACCGTCTCTTGGCACGAGGATGGTGCGCGGCAAGTATATGATGCGGCGCGCTATTACGAAATATTGTTGTCTAAAAATTGGTGTCGTTTTGTGATTGTGTCTCAAAAAGAAACATTTCCGCGTGGCCCGCTTTCGGCGGTCGGCCGCGAGGGTGTCGAGCAGGAGCTTTGCGATGGAAGAAAATACCGCGCCCAACGTCATCGTGATCGACGGCGCCGCCCTGGCGGACGGCGGTTCGCTGTGGATCAGGATTTTGGTGGACGGGCAGGCCCAAGACTATTCGCTCGATCGCGTACTCGCATCGCGCGGTACGCCGCGCTACGACAGCATCCGCAGCGCGCACGGCGTACTGTCGAACGAAGAGCGACGGGAGTTGCGGGTGCTGCTGGAGCGCATCGCCGACCCCGCGATGTGGGCCGGCATCGTCGACACGTTCATCCAGGTGCTGAAGCGCTCCGACGCGTGATGAACGATGGCGTGCCGGGCGAGATTCAGAAGTCGTTGCGCATCTTGTGGAGCAGGCCGCTGGGTGACTGATGCGTGTCCACGGCAGTGAGGACATCGGTCAGGAACCACGGCAGGTTCAGCTGCGTGTTGGAATCGCCGACGCAGACGCGGATCGGCGGCGCGCTGGAGGGGGCGTGGGTGCCTGGTGCGGCGTCCCGCGACGGCACGCAATTTTTCGCGTATGCCTGAGCCGGAACCGGCGGCGCGACGGCACCCGAGGGCGCACCGGCGATGGCCGGCAGGCTGATGGCGGCAAACAGGGTCAGGGTGGCGGCAACGGCGACGCGTTTCATGAGGATTCTCCGGCGATGCTCGTTCGACCATGCGGGCCGGTGCGAGTTCGTGCGTGCGAGAGGCGTGTCACGTGCCCGAACGGGCCGCTTGGCCGCGTGCGACGCCGATCGCCTGCCCCGGTCGTCGGCCGCGCCGCTGCCGCGGCGCTTCTCCCGTCCGGCGCCGTAAGGCGCGCGTCAACGCGCTCGCGCATCCCGTCACTGATACCCGTAACACTGCTTCAGCCCCGCGTAGTCGTAGAAGTGGCTGCCCGGCGCGAGCTTCGCACCGTCGCACGCGGCCTGGAAATCCGTCTCGCGCTCGTTGTACAGCATCTTCACGATGAGCCGCGACCCGTTGCGATAGACATCCCACTGCATGTTCGCGGCCATCGGCGAGACCTGGTCGCCGCACCACGGATTGTTCGCATACGTGTACGTCTGCGCCTGCGGCGTCGGCACGAACACGTTCTTCAGGTTCATGATCGACGCGAACGGAATTACGATCTCCGCATGCGTGAAGCGCAGCTTCGCGGCGCGTGTCAGGTCGCCGCGCGCGATCGCATCGACTTCGCCGAAGAAGTCGTCCTGCAGCACCTTCGCCATCCGGTACGTCACCGGGTTCGCTTCCTGGATGCCGGGCCCCTTCTGGTAGTAGTCCTCGGCATCCTGGAGGTACGCGAGATACTGCGCCTGCTCCGCGCCGATGTACTTCTCCATCGTCACGCCGCCGGTTTCCGCGGTCATGGCCGGCGCGACCTGCAGCAGGTTGTACAGCACGTTCACCGCATCGACGGCCGTCGCGATCTTCGTCTTGCCGTCGCCCTTCAGCGTGTTGGTGAACTTGCCGTCCGTCGACGTGAACGCATAGGTGCCGGTGTTCGCGAACGTGTAGCCGTCGGAGCCGAGCTTCGCGATGAAGGCCGGCGACACGAGCGCGGCCAGCACCGTTTGCGCGACGTCGGCCGCCTGCGGTGCGGCCTTGATCGCCTTCAGCTTAGCGGCCACCGTCGCGTCGTTTGCATAGGTCTGGTACGCCTGGCTCGCCTGATAGGTCGCGTAGTACGGATCGCTCGTGTCGGTCACGAGATCGGTGGCCGGCTTCAGCGAGTGGAAATACAGCAGGAAGCGGTTGATGCCGGCCGGCTGTGCGACCGGTGCGCTCGCCGGATAGCCGGCCGGCGCGGCCGGCAGCGTGATGGCCGGCGCCAGTGCCGGCTGCGCGGCAACCAATGCCGCCGAGAAATACGTCGAACTGTCGACCGCGCGATCCTGGCCCGAGTTGACGACGACCACCTGCCGGTTGCCCGTCGCAAACAGCGCGGGCAACCGCTGCGCGAGACGCGCGGCGAGTTGCTGATGTTCGCGGATGCCGGTTTGCGTGAGGTTGCCGTACCCGGGTGTCGAAATGCCCTGCACGCCATAACCGAGCAGCGCATTGGCCTTCATCATCGCGTACGTGTCGGCCTTGAGCTGCGCGCCGAGCGCGGTCAATGCGCCGTCGGCCTCGGCCTTGACCAGCATCGCGTAGATCGCGCCGTCGTACTTGAAGCCCGACAGCCCGCGTGAGCCGTGACGGGCGACGAGTTCGGTATAGACCGGTGCGTAGCCGGCCGGCGGCGCTTCGTACGTTGCCGCGTCCTGCTGCGGGCGGTACGGCGTCTTCGTCTGGTAGTAGGTCGCGGGTGTCGGAGCCGGCGTGGGCTGAGGTTGCGGTTGCGGCGCGGGCGTCGTGCCGTTGTTGTCGGCCGACGTGGCGGGCTGCGTCGAGTCATCCCCGCCGCAAGCAGCGAGCAACAGGCCGGCAATCGTGAGGGCGGCGGCGGTGCGGGTCGGGCGTGTCATCGTGGCGGGCAACGGACGGGACGATGCGCATGTGCGTCGTCCCGTCTCCGGGGGAATGTGGTCGAGCCCCGAAGTGTTGCAAGCGACTTTGACAGCAGAATGTCAGGATGCGGTCGGACAATCGTCGGATGGCCGCCGAGTCGACGATGACGGCTGGCCGCTGCCAGCCCGTGTGCTGGCGTTCAGTGCAGCCCGGCCGATGCGATCGAGCGCACCGTATCTGTGATGTTCACGCAGCGCGACAGGCCGAAATGCTCGGCTTCGCGGCGTTCCGGTTCGCTGCTCGCGATCCCGACCGCGCGCTCCGGCGGTACGCCGAGCGCTTGCAGCGCGACATCGAACGGATGCTGATTCGATCCGGAGTTCTGTTGATCCGAATCCGTGACGACGACCGAGAAGCGGTCGAGGTTCGCGCGGCCGAACTGGCCTTCGAACATGTCGCTGAGCCGAGCGGCCGGCAGCGTCGTGACGAGACCGAGCCGATAGCCTTCTTCCGATGCCCGGTCCAGCCACTGGATGATCGCGTCGCGTTGATGGCGCGATTCGCGTGAATCCGGTGTGGCTTCGATCTGCGCGAATGCTGCGTCGAGACGGGTGACGATGGCTTCGATGACCACGGTGATTCCTTTTCAGAAACGTGATGATCCGTTCGCCGACGGGAATGCCACACACCTTAGCGTCGATCCGGAAAACGCGACTAATTAATATTTTTCGTCGACTCATACGATTTGGCTAATGAATGGGGTGGCAAGCCAGCGCGGGCGCGGAATGCGGGTCGCGCGGCATGTCCCGCATGAATTGCATCGTATCGATCGCGTTCAACGTGATGCACCAGCGTGGCGCGCAGTGTGAATGCATCGAGTCTATGCATATGGAAAAACGGCATATCGAGCGATGCCCGCCCGATATGCCGCGTCGTGATGCTGCGCGCGAACAACTGCGATCAATGCAGCTTGATCGACGGCTGGTGACGGCTTTGCAGCCAGTGGCTCAGCGACTGGAACAGCGCGCGCTTCATGCCGACCACGCTGAACAGGTGCTTGCGATACAGGAACTTGTACAGCCCGATCGCCGCCAGCCCGTCGACGATCAGCGAGCGCGAGCGCCCGCCGATGTCCGCCTGGTACACGGCGCCCGCATGCCCGAGCGACACGACGGTGCCCGCATCGCGGAACGTGAAGCCGGCCACCGGCTTGCCGGCGACGCGCCGCGCGAATGCGTTGACCAGATACACCGCCTGCTGATGAGCGACCTGCGCGCGCGGCGGCAGAAACCCGCCTGCACCGGCCGACGGGCACGCGGCGCAGTCGCCGAACGCATACACGTGCGGATCGTCGGGGGTCTGCAGCGTGTCGGTCACGATCACCTGGTTCGACCGGTTGAGCGCGATGTCGCCGATGCTCCGCAGCATCGCGGGGCCCGCGACGCCGGCCGCCCAGATCGTGATGTCGCTCGCGAGCCGTTCGCCGGTCGCGGTCGTCACGGCATCCGCGCCGACTTCCGCCACGCGCGTCTCGGTCAGCACGTCGACGTTCAGCGCGCGCAGCTGCGCGTGCATCTTGCCGGACAGCCGTTCGTCGAGCGCCGGCAGGATGCGCGGGCCGCCTTCGATCAGCCGGATGTGCACGTCACGCGCGGACACCAGCGCCTTGAAGCGGTACGTCGTCAGTTGCTGAACTGCATGGCGCAGCGCGGCGGCCAGCTCGACGCCCGTCGCGCCCGCACCGATCACGTTGATGCAGATCGGCGCCGCGCGCCGCGCGGGCTGCTGCTCGGCCAGGTGATTCGCCTTCGTGCACGCAGCCAGGAACTTGCGGCGGAAATCCTCGGCCTGATCGAGGTTTTCGAGCGGCAGTGCATGACGCTCGGCGCCCGGCACGTTGAAGAAGTTCGTCACGCTGCCGACTGCCAGCACCAGATCGTCATAGTCGAGCGTGCGCTGCGGCAGGATTTCCGTGCCGTCCGCATCCTGCACGGCCGCGATCGTCGCCGTGCGCGCCGCGCGGTCGACCTGCTGCAGCGCGCCCTGCACGAAGCGGAAGCCGTGGCGCTTCGCCTGTGCCGCGTATTCGATCGTGTGGGAGGCCGGATCGCGATGGCCCGATGCGGCTTCGTGCAGCAGCGGCTTCCAGAAGTGCGTTGGATAGCGGTCGACGAGCACGACGTCGGCCTGCCCGCGGCGCCCGACCGTATCGCCGAGGCGCGTCGCGAGCTGCAGGCCGCCGGCGCCGCCGCCGACGATCACGATGCGCGGCAGGCGCGGTGCGCGGTCCGTTGCAAGGGTGGGCGTGGTGTTGTCCATGTTGGGCTCCCGCTGAATGACGATTCGGATGACATTGCTCAAGAACCGACGATATAGTTTCGAACCCACTCGAACAATTTAATGTTTATAAGCGACTCATATGTATTCACTTATAGGAAAGACCGCGACGTTCCGGCAGTTGAAGGCGCTGGACATGATTGCGCGGCTCGGCAGCGTGTCGCGCGCGGCCGAGGAGCTGAACCTGACGCAGCCGGCCGTGTCGCTGCAGGTTCGCCTGCTCGAGGAGGCCGTGGGCGCCGCGTTGCTGCAGCGGGTGGGGCGTGGCGTGCAACTGACCGCGGCCGGCGAGATCGTGGCGCGCTACGCGCGCGAGATCCTGCATCTATGGAGCGAGGCCGGCGACGAAGTGGCCGCGTTGACGGGCGATCTCGGCGGCACGCTGCGGATCGGCGCGATCACGACGGCCGAATACCTGATCCCGCCGCTGCTCGTCAAATTCACCGCGACGCGCCCGCACGTGAAGACCTATTTCAAGGTCGGCAACCGCGACGACATCATCCGCATGCTCGCGACGCATGAAATCGATCTCGCGGTGATGGGCAGCGCGCCGAAGGAACTGCGCACGCACGCGGTGGAGTTCGCGAAGCATCCGATGGTGTTCGTCGCGGCGCCCGGCCATCCACTGATGCAGCGCAAACGCGTCGCACTAAAGGATCTCGAATCCGCGCACCTGCTCGTGCGCGAACGCGGCGCGGGCACGCGCTCGACCGTCGAGAGCCTGTTCAAGAACGCGGGCCACCGCTTTCATGTGGGCTCCGAACTGTCGAGCAACGAGGCGATCAAGCAGATGGCCGAAGCCGGGCTCGGCGTCGCGTTCCTGTCGTTGCACGCGTGTGCGCTCGAACTGCGCACGGGGCTGCTCGGGCAACTGCCGTTTCCCGGCAATCCGATCGAGCGCGAATGGTACGTGGTCACGCTCGCCGACCGGCGGATCTCGCAGGTGACGGGGCTGTTCCGCGACTTCCTGATCAAGCAGGGCGCGCCGGTGATCGACGGCGCGACGGTGGCGCCGCACGAGCGGCGGCGCAAGTAGGCGGCGTGTCGACCGGCCGGTCAGACGAGCCCGAAGTCGTCGTTGCTGTCGGGAATCGACGCGAGCAGCCGTTCGAGCCGGTACCAGCCGACGATGCGCAGGCCCCACGCGGCGATGGCGGTGCGTGTGTTGCGGGCGTTGGGGCCGGATGAAGGACGGGCGGCGGACGGCGAGCGTGCGATGAACGCCGCGCGCTGCGGGCAGGAATGGGGCATGACGGGCTCCGTAGGTGTCGGATGAGGCGATCGTAAGCGCTGCGGCACCCGCCGGCGCGCACGCAAGGATCGTCCCGAGCAGAAACGGATGATCTTTTTCTGTTCGATTCAGCGGCGGCCGCGCAGGGCCGGCACGCCGGCCCGAAACGCGTCACAATGCGCGTTCGGCACCTGATCTGGTGGAGACCATCAATGAGCGATCCGATTCTTGCCGCGCCGGCGGACAACGGCGTCCCGGTCAGCCTGCGCTCCAGCCGCGGGCTGGGCTGGCGTGGCTTCGGCGCGTCGCTGCTGGAGATTCGCGCGGGGACGTACCGGATTCCGGCGGCCGAGCATCACCGGATCGGCGTGCATATCGGCGCGCCGGTGCGCGCGGATTGCGTGTGCGACGGCGAGCGCGTGTCGCGCATCCAGGCGCACGGCGACGTCGACGTGATTCCGGCTGGCCTGCCCGGCCAATGGACCGACAGCGCCGATTGCCGGATTCTGCATATCGCGCTCAGCGACACCTTCGTGCGGCGCACCGTCGAACAGCTCGAACTGAAGCCGTCGCACGCGCAGATCCGCCGGCGGCTACAGGTGCGCGACCCGCGGCTGCAGCACATCGCGTGGGCGATGGCCGCCGAACTCGAAGCGGAAGACGCATCGGACCCGCTCTACGCGGAGAGCCTGTGCACGGCGCTCGTCGCGCGGCTGGTCGACGGCCAGCCCGTGTTTCGCGAACGCCGGCGCACGCTGGCGCCGAAGGCGGCGGCGCGCGTGATCGACTATGTCGAGGCGAATCTCGACCGGCGCATGACGCTGGCCGAGCTCGCGGCGCTCGTGTCGATCAGCGTGCCGCATTTCAAGGTGCTGTTCCGCGAAACGCTCGGGATGCCCGTGCACCAGTACGTCGTGCGGCGCCGGGTGGAGCGCGCGAAGACGCTGCTGCTCGAAGGCCGGCTCAGCATCAGCCAGATCGCGCTGGAGGCCGGGTTTGCGCATCAGAGCCACATGGCGAACTGGATGAATCGCGTGCTCGGTGCGACGCCGACGGAGATTGCGCGGTCGGGCGTGCGGGGCGGGTTGCGGCTGGCGTATGACGGTGAGGATGGCGGGAAAGACGCATAACGCAACAGCGGTACACGGACGTTGCGTTTGATCCGAGGGCAATCGTCCAACAGGTCGTTGGACAATTGTCGCGCTCGTCTTCTCCGGTTTTGACGCGCTTGCATCGGAGCGCATGCATGGTTGGCGTACTCAGCACGTCATCCTTTCCTGCTCGATTCATCCCTCCGTGCGCGCCTTCCGGGCCGCGCAACCCGACAATCACAGCACCTTCATCCCTCAGGAGCGAATCGTGTTCGTGATCTTCGGAGCATCCGGCAACGTCGGCTTGTCGACCGTGACGACCTTGCGCAACGCAGGCCATTCCGTGCGCGCGGTGCTGCGCGACGCGCGCCATCGTGAACGTTTCATGCAGCTCGGCTGCGATGTTGCGATCGCGGACCTGACGGATGCGAACGCGATCGCCGCGGCGATCGACGGCGCGCAGGCGGTGCAGATACTGTGCCCGGTGCCGGCTGCCGACCCCGATCCGGCCGCGACGATGACGCGGACGATCGACGCAGCGACTGCCGCGCTCGCCGCGAATCCGCCGCCGGCGCTGCTCGCGTTGTCGGATTACGGCGCGGAGCTTGAAGGCAATACGGGTATCACGCGCCTGTTCCATGACTTCGAGGCACGGCTGAAGACGATCCCGACGCGATTGACGCTGCTGCGCTCGGCCGAGCATCTGCAGAACTGGGCGTGCGTGCTGCCGGTCGCGCTCGGTACCGGCGTGCTGCCGAGCTTCCATCATCCGGTCGGCAAGGCGTTTCCGACGGTCTGGGCGCCCGATGTGGGCATCGTCGCGGCGCCGCTGATGCTCGATGCGCCAGAAGGCGACAGCGGGCCGCGCATCGTCAGTGTCGAAGGGCCGCGGCGGGTGAGCGTGACGGCGATTGCGGAAACGTTGGGCACGGCGGCAGGTCGCGCGATCGTCGCGCACGCGCTACCGCGCGATACGTGGAGCGCGACGCTGCTGCGCGCCGGGCTCAGCGAGCGTCATGCGCAGCTGATCGTCGACCTGTACGACGTGCACAACGCGGGGCGGATCGATGTCGAAGCCGACGTGTCGGAGCGGGTGTACGGGACGACGACGCTGGAGGAAGCGCTTGCTGCGCTGGTGCGCGCGCATGCGGCGCCGGCGTGAGGCGGGACCACCGGCCGTCAGTCGCATACGAGGTTCGCCGGCGAGACGCTGCCTGGTCGCCGTGCGCGTCGACTTCCGAATCTATTCCAGGCCATTCGCCTAATCCCATTGCGAAAGAAGCTCGGCCGGAATCGCGTTGACAACCTCGACATAGCGTTTGCCAACGCACTGTTCAGCCCGCTTCAGCAATATCGGGATAGGGCTGCTTGGTTCGTTCGCTTCAAACCACTGACGCGCCGTACGCATCGGGTGACGTGACGGTCGAGCCGTGGTGGGCTTCCATGATGGCGACGATTGGTCGGACCATTGCCGCATCGGTACCCGGTGCGTACGTGCAGGTCGTTGGTTACACCGACAACGTACCGGCTGGAGCGATATCCCGGGGCAACAATCAGGCGCTTTCAGAGGCTCGGGCTCGAGAGGTCGCGCGGATTTTCGCGGCCGCGGGAGTGCCGATGCAAAACATCTCGGCAACCGGACAGGGGGATGCCGATCCACTTGCCGACAACGGCACGGCGCCGGGCAGGTCACGAAATCGCCGGGTCGAAGTGACCGTATCGAATTGAGCGACGCGTCGGGACGCCGCCCGATTCGGCGATACAACGGACCTGTCTGTTGCAGCAGGCATGGTGGGATGCTCAATCCGCCTGACGCCCCCGCCCCCTGTTCAACACCGCATACGCCGCCGACCCGATCACGATCCCCCAGAACGCCGACCCGAGTCCGAGCCACGTCATCCCCGACGCGGTCGCAAGAAACGTGATCATCGACGCTTCGCGATGGTTCTCGTCCTCGAAGATTCCGTGCACGTTCGCGCTGATCGCGCCGATCAGCGCGAGCCCCGCCAGGATCGCGACGAACGCCTTCGGCAGCGCGAAGAACACCGTGACGATCGTCCCCGCGAATAGCCCGCCGATCAGATAGAACGCACCGTTCGCGAGCCCGGCGACGTAGCGCCGGTCCGGATTCTCGTGCGCGTCCTTGCCGGTGCAGAGCGCCGCGGTGATCGCCGCGACGACGATCGTGATCCCGCCGAAGCAGGCGACGACGAGCGACATCACGCTGGTCGCGGTGATGATCGGGCGCGCCGGTGTGTGATAGCCGGACACGCGCAGGATCGTCATCCCCGGCAGGAACTGGCCGGTGAGGCTGACGACGACGAGCGGCAGCGCCAGGCTGAGCGTCGTGCCGAGCGTCCATTCCGGGGCGATGAAAATCGGCCGCGCGATACTCGGCGACACGTTGCCGAGATGCGTCATCCCGAGCAGCGTCGCGAGCGCAGCACCCGTCAGCAGCACCAGCACGATGCTGTAGCGCGGCAGCAGCTGTTTGAAGATCACGTACGCCGCGATCATCCCGAAGCCGAGCACCGGCTGCGCGGTCGCGGCGGAGAACGCGTGCATGCCGAACGGCAGCAGGATGCCGGCCATCATCCCGCAGGCGATGCCGCGCGGAATGTGGCGCACGAGCCGGTCGAAATAGCCGGACACGCCGATCGCCAGGATGATCAGCGCGGCCGTGAGGTACGCGCCGACGGCCTGGTTGAGCGTCAGTTGCGGAAACAGGCCGACGAGCAGCGCGGTGCCGGGCGCCGACCACGCGGTGACGACGGGCACCTTCAGCTTCCAGCTGGCGAACAGGCCCGATACCCCGGCGCCGATCGAGATCGCCCAGACCCACGACGACACCATGTCGTTGGACGCATGCGCGGCCTGCGAAGCCTGGAAGAAGATCGCGAGCGGGCCCGCATACGAAATCAGGACCGCGAGAAAGCCTGCGGTGATCGCGGAAACGGACCAGTCGTTGCCGATCGTTCGGATCGCGCCGGGTGGGGTGTTCGGTTGCATCGTCGTCGGGGAATGCGGCGCGCGGCCGTGCGGCGGAGCCGGGGCGAATGATGGTCGGAAATCCCGGCGGAGCGGCCATTCTGGGCATTGCCGACGCAATTGGCAATTCGCGGACGACGATCGGTGTTGTCGGCTTTTCGTAAGGACCGGTGCCGACACGCGGAAACTTCTGACGTCAGGTGCTGATCTGCAACACCCTGTCGACCACTGCCACCTTGATCCCGCTGCCCGTCGACAGCGATGCCGTGCCCTCGTCGAACGGATGCACGGGCGGATCGGTCGGCGTCCACGCGTGGCGCGCGAGCAGTTCGCGATATCCGCCACGGATCACGAAGCCGCCGCATTTCTTCGCATACGCGTCGCGTCGCATCCGGTATGCGCGCGGCAGGTCGTACCACGGCAGCTTCGGCAGGTCGTGATGGACGAGGTGATAGTTGTTGTTCAGGTACAGCAGCCGCATCGCGAAGCCGGCTTCGTTGATCGTGATGCGCGCCTTCGGATGCGGCGCCGCGCGATGCTCGTATAGCGAGCGGATCATTGCGAGCGACAGCGCGGGCCACGTGACGGCCAGCAGGTAGTACCACCACGGCACGCCGATCGCCCATTGCAGCCACGCGAGCAGCGCGGCCACGCACGCGGCATGCGTCGCCCACATCGGCAGATAGCGGAAGTCGCCGCGCCGGAACGCGGCGAACGCATCGCGGAACGTCGCGGCGATGGCGAGCGGCGGCCCGACGACGATGCGTCCGAAGAAAGTCTTGCGCGCGACCGTCAGCGCCCGACACCAGCGCGGCAGCCGCGCCCAGCGTTCGCGCGTCACGTAGTTCGTTTCGGGATCGATGCCCGGCACGGTCAGGTCTTCGTCGCGATGATGCTCGAGGTGCGTGTCGCGATACAGCGTGTACGGATACCAGACCGTCAGCGGCGGATAGCCGAGCAGCTTGTTCACGAAGGCGGAACGCGTCGGATGGCCGTGCAGCAGTTCATGCTGCAGCGACAGGTGCCACGCGCCGAGCAGGATCAACGGCGGCGTCGCGGCGGCGAGCGACAGGTGCCCTTCGCGCACGAGCAGCAACACGGCGAGCCAGCCGCCGTAGATGACGACGACCAGCAGCCAGGTCGGCCACTCGGTGCGGGCGGTGAAGCGGGCGTCGAGCGCGGCGATCGCGCGCGCGTGGTCGACGTCGAAGTATTCGGCCATGGCGTTGAGGCGGATGGATCGGGCAGTGCGGGGAACGAGCGATGGAACCGGGGCGCTCGGCCCGGGTGCGCTGGTGTCTCGCGGATCACGGTCGGCTTGCCCGGCATCGCGCACGGTGGCGGCGCCGGCAGGCCTTCGAACGGTACCGAGGCGGCGCGGCTACGCCAACCAATTGATTCGCATTTGCTTATCGTCTTGCGGCCGATAAGCATCCGGGGCGCCGCCGATGCGTAGAATGCCCGCATGAAACCCTGGATCGCAGTCCTGCCGATGTACAACGTGACGCCGCGCCACGCCGCCCTGTGGCGCGCGCTGCTGCGTGATGCGCTCGATGCGTTCGCGAACGCGGGCGGGCCGGCTGACGTCGTGCTGCCCGACGCGCCGTTCGACGATCTGCTCGCACTGTGGCGGCGCGACGACCTGCTGCTGTCGCAGACCTGCGGCTACCCGTACCGGATGCTCGGCTTGCACGACGTCGTGCGATTGATTGCGACCCCGATTTTCGATGCGGAGGGCTGCGACGAGGCGCGCTACAGCAGCGTGCTGGTCGTATCGGCGCGTGTGTATGCGGGCGGCGCGACGACGCTCGCCGCCTGCCGCGGGTTGCGGGCCGCCCTCAACGGCGAGGATTCGCACAGCGGGATGAACGCATTCCGGCACGCGGTCGCGCCGCATGCGCACGACGGACGGTTCTTCGGCTCGGTCACGCCGTTCGGTTCGCACCTGAATGTGCTGCGTGCGCTGGCCTCGGGAGAGGCCGATTGCGCGGCGATCGACTGCGTGACGTTCGCGTATGTGCGCGACGCGCTGCCCGATCTGCTGAAGGACATCCGGATCATCGGCACGACGGCATCCGCGCCGGGCTTGCCGTTCGTCGCATCGCGGGCGGCGCTGGCGGATACGCAGGTGGACGCGTTGCAGGAGGCGCTCGAGCGCGCGGCTGCGGCCGATGTGGAACGGGCGCGCGTGCTGAGGCTGAAGGGATTCGACCGGCTGTCGCCGGCCGACTACGACACGATTGCGCGGTTCGAGCAGGCCGCCGCGACGCACGGCTATCCCGAACTCAGGTGACGCACGGGACGGCGCCCGGCGGTGCTGCGACCGCCCGCGCCGCGGCCCGCTTACTCCTCGTCCATCAACCGGACCTTGACCCGCTTGCCCTTGATCTTCCCCGCATTGAGCTTGCGCAGCGCGTCGCGCGCGACGCCGCGCTCGATCGCGACATAGGTCGAGAACTCGGTCACGTTGATCTTGCCGATTTGCTTGCCGTCGAATCCGGCGTCGCCGGTCAGCGCGCCGAGCACGTCGCCCGGGCGGATCTTGTCCTTGCGCCCGCCGAGGATCTGCAGCGTTTCCATCGGCGGCAGCAGCACGCTGTCGTCCGCCGGCTTCAGTTCAGCGAGCGGATGCCATTCGACCTCGCGCTTCTGCGCCTGTTCGATCGCGCCGACACGGCCCATCTCGTCCATGCTCGCGAGGCTCAGCGCCCAGCCGTCCTGATCCGCGCGGCCGGTGCGGCCGATGCGGTGTACGTGCACTTCGGGGTCGGGCGTCACGTCGACGTTGATCACCGCTTCGAGCTGTGCGATGTCGAGCCCGCGCGCGGCGACGTCGGTCGCCACCAGCACCGAGCAGCTGCGGTTCGCGAACTGGATCAGCACCTGATCGCGCTCGCGCTGGTCGAGCTCGCCGTGCAGCGCGAGCGCGTGGAAGCCTTGCGCGTGCAGCACGTCGAGCAGATCGCGGCATTGCTGCTTGGTGTTGCAGAACGCGATCGTGCTCACCGGCCGGTAGTGGTTCAGCAACTGGCCGACCGCATGCAGCCGCTCGTCCTCGGTCACTTCATAGAAGCGCTGGCGAATCTTGCTGTCGTCGTGGCGTTCCGCGAGCTTGATCTCCTTCGGATTGCGCAGGAACTGCTGGCTCAGCTTCGCGATGCCGTCCGGATAGGTCGCGGAGAACAGCAGCGTCTGACGCGTCGTCGGGCACATCCGGGCGACCTTCGCGATGTCGTCGAAGAAGCCCATGTCGAGCATCCGGTCGGCTTCGTCGAGCACCAGCGTGTTCAGCGCGTCGAGCTTCAGATTGCCGCGGTCGAGGTGATCCATGATGCGGCCCGGCGTGCCGACGACGATGTGCGCGCCGTGCTCGAGGCTCTGCGCCTGCGGACGCATCGGCGTGCCGCCGCACAGCGTCAGCACCTTCACGTTCTCCTCGGCGCGCGCGAGGCGGCGCACTTCCTGCGCGACCTGGTCGGCGAGCTCGCGGGTCGGGCACAGGATCATCGCCTGCACGTCGAAGCTGCGCGCATCGAGGCGAGCGAGCAGCGCGAGCGAGAACGCGGCGGTCTTGCCGCTGCCCGTCTTCGCCTGCGCGATCAGGTCCTGACCGGCCAGCGCGATCGGCAGGCTCGCGGCCTGGATCGGCGTCATGTCGACATAGCCGAGCTGCGCGAGGTTCGCGAGCGTGGCGGGCGTCAGCGGCAGCGCGCTGAACGGCGTGGCGGTCGGTTGGGTCAAGACAGGTCTCCGAGGTAGGGGCGGCCTTCCATCTGCTCGTAGACGACGTTGCCTTCGTCGTCCTCGAAGCGTTCGAGATAGTTGCGGGCGCCGCACAGCGGGCAGCGGAACAGCAGCCCCTGGCCTTCGTCCTTGATGACGACGTCGGACTGTTCCCACTGCGTGCCGCAGCTCTGGTTTCGGCAGGTAAACACGGTCTTTCTCCAGCTGAATTCGGTTGATGGCGCGCCCGGGCGGGCGCGGCCACGGCGGGCGGCGCTCGCGCGGCTCGGGCGCGGGCCGCACCGGCGGTGGCTCGGGTTGTGTCGATGCGGGTGATGGATCGGGCGGCGACGGGGTCGCGCGTGCCGCAATTCTAGCGGAAGCCGGTGCTCGCGCCCGGCGCGCACCAGGAAAAACGGCCGCCCCGGAGGGCGGCCGTGTCGGGCGGCATAACGGTGCCGCATGGGTGCCGCGCGGCTGTTGCGCGGCTGTTGCGCGGCGTCGGGCGCGTTTACAGCGCCATGTCGGCCGATGCCTTCGCCGGGCGGGCCGGCGCGTTGCCGGTGGCCTGCGACGGCGCGCCGAGGTCGATCTTCGGCGGCGGCGACAGTTGCAGCACGTCGCTCGTGTAGGTCCATTCCTCGACGACCTTCGCCGGGCTGTCGTTCAGCTTGGTGCCGTAGCTCGGCACGATCTGGCGGATCTTCTGCTGCCACTCGGGCGTCGCGACCTTGTCCTTGAACACCTTCTGCATCAGGTTCAGCATGATCGGTGCGGCGGTCGATGCGCCCGGCGACGCGCCGAGCAGACCGGCGATGCTGCCGTCCTGCGACGCGACGATCTCGGTGCCGAGCTTCAGCACGCCGCCCTTGACCGGGTCGCGCTTGATGATCTGCACGCGCTGGCCGGCCTGCCACAGGCGCCAGTCTTCCTTCTTCGCGTTCGGGAAGTATTCCTTCAGCGCGTTGAAGCGGTCGTCGTCGGTCAGCATCAGCTGGCCGGCGAGGTACTGCACCAGCGGGAATTCGTCGACGCCCACGCGCATCATCGGCGCGACGTTGTGCAGGTTGGTGCTCTTCGCGAGGTCGAAGTACGAGCCGTTCTTCAGGAACTTGGTCGAGAACGTCGCGAACGGCCCGAACAGGATGATCTTCTTGCCGTCAATGATCCGCGTGTCGAGGTGCGGCACCGACATCGGCGGCGAGCCGACCGACGCCTTGCCGTACGCCTTCGCGAGGTGCTGCTTCACGACTTCGGGGTTGTCGGTCACGAGGAACGAGCCGCCGACCGGGAATGCGCCGTAGTCCTTCGCCTCGGGGATGCCCGACGCCTGCAGCAGGTGCAGCGCACCGCCGCCCGCGCCGATGAACACGAACTTCGCGTCGACCGATTGCGGCGGTTCGTCGGAATGCAGCTTGACCCACGACACGTGCCACGTGCCGTCGGCGTTGCGCGTGATCTCGCGCACTTCGCTCGACAGCGACAGCGTGAAGTTCGGCTGCGTCTTCAGGTAGCCGACGAACTGGCGCGTGATCTCGCCGAAGTTCACGTCGGTGCCGATCGGCGTCCACGTCGCGGCCACCTTCTGGTTGCGGTCGCGGCCTTCCATCATCAGCGGCACCCACTGCTTGATCTGGTCGTAGTCTTCCGAATATTGCATCCCGCGGAACAGCGGGCTGGCCTGCAGCGCTTCGTAGCGCTTCTTCAGGAAGCGCACGTTGTCGTCGCCCCACACGAAGCTCATGTGCGGCGTGGAGTTGATGAATGAGTGCGGATTCTTCAGCACGCCTTGCTTGACCTGCCACGCCCAGAACTGGCGCGAGATCTGGAACGACTCGTTGATCTCGATCGCCTTCGAGATGTCGACCTTGCCGTCCGCCTTCTCCGGCGTGTAGTTCAGCTCGGCGAGCGCCGAGTGGCCGGTGCCGGCGTTATTCCAGCCGTTCGAGCTTTCCAGCGCGACGCCGTCGAGGCGTTCGACCATCGTCATCGACCAGTTGGGCTGGAGTTCGTGCAGCCAGACGCCGAGCGTCGAGCTCATGATGCCGCCGCCCACCAGCAGGACATCGACTTTCTTCGTATCGGCGGCGTGCGCCGACGATGTCGCGACGCACAGCGCGAGCGCCGACAGTATTACCCGTAACGTTTTGATCACAGCAGATCCCTTTTTCAACTTGGATGCATCGGTTTGCCATGCCGCCCGGCGCGCGGTTCCGTGGCGCCGGAACGCGGGTCCGGAGATTCGGACCGCGAATCCGGAATTCCGGATCGGCGCGGCGCGCCGTTGCATTTGCGCACGCGAAGCGATTCGGAAGGACACCTTCGGATCGGCTTCCCGCGGGCAGGCAAGCGCCTGCGTCGCGAGGGTGCGCCACGCGCCCGGGCCCGGGCGGCAAGCCTGAGCGGACGGCGCTTCAGGCTGCGTTGAAAGGGGCCGCGTGCGACGCGTTTTGCGGGGGCGGGGTGGCAAGGGGCGCGTAATATAACCGAACTCGGACAACGTGTCGCAGGCGGCGAATATCCCTGTTTTCGTGGGGTTTTTTGCGTGTCCGGGTTTCCGGAATGACGGTGCGCGACGCGGGAAAATCGATGGGGATCGGCGGGTCGAATGCGTGCGATGGAGGGGCCATGCACCAGACCGGAACATCATCGGATCGCGGCGTTGCACCGCGACCCGTTCACGCGCATCACTTCACTTCGTTCCGCCGTTCCGGCAGAACTGCTCGTAAGCCTGCGCCGAATTCGCGACCCCCCGCGCCTTCGCAAGTTCCCACGGACGCTCGCACTGCTGCGTCCGCTCGCACCACGCGTAGCCGGCCGAGCCGATGCAGCCGTGCGCGTCGCGATCGCCGCCGACCAGCGGCGGGGCCACTGGCGCGGCATTATCGGCCGGTGCCGAAGCAGCAGCCGGCGCGGACGATTGCGCCGCACAGGCGCTCAATGCGAATGCGCAGGCGATCGCGGCGGCAAACGACGCGGTGGGAAAGTAACGTTTCATCGGGTAGCGCTCCATGGGATGACGATCGACGACGGATGCCCGTGTGTGGGCGCCTGAAAGGCATGAACGGTCACGCGTCCGGCACCGGCACGCGTGACGAGAACTTCACTTCGCGCAACGCGAGACTCGACTGAATCGACGATACGCCGACCTGCTTCCTCTGCACGCGCTCGAGGCACCCGGCGAAGGTGCTGGCCGCGATGCCGGTCACAGTCTATCGCGGCGCGATCGGCGAAACGCGCATCACGCCGCGGGGCGACCTGAAGCACGGCGCGATCTCGGTGTTCACCTGCAAGAGCGGCAGGAAGGTGCTGCTCGACATCGTCTGGATGTAACGTCGCAGCGGGGCGCGTCCCGCGCCGCGCAGCCTTACGAAACTCGCACGCGCGTATCGTCCGCGCGGCGTGCCGCGTCGTGCACGATGTGCAGCTCCCGTGTGCGGATCGGCAGCGCGCAATCCGCGTCGGCGAGCGTCTTGCGCACCTGGCGCGCGAGGCGCCAGCGCATCGTCCAGAACTTGTCGGTATGCGTCCACACGCGCATGTTCGCGACGGCCGTGCTGTCGTCGAAGCGCATCACCATCACGTCCGGCGCGGGGTCCTGCAGCACGTCGGGATCGGCCACGGCCAGCGCATGCAGCGCAGCGAGCGCGCGATCGATATCGTCGTGCACGGACACTTCCACTTCGAGATCGAGGCGGCGCGTCGGGTTGCGCGTGTAGTTGCGGATCGAGCTGCCCCACAGCGCGCTGTTCGGCACGTACTCGCAGATGCCATCCGGCTTCGTGAGGCGCGTCATGAAGAGCCCGACCTCTTCGACGGTGCCCGCGACGCCTGAGCCGCCGTCGATGTAGTCGCCGACCTTGAACGGCCGCAGCAGCAGAAGCATGATGCCGGCCGCGATGTTCTGCATCGTGCCCTGCAGCGCGAGCCCGATGGCCAGCCCGGCCGCGCCGAGCACTGCGACGATGCTCGCGGTTTCGATGCCGAGCTGCGACAGCGCGCCGACGATCGCGACGATGCGGATGCCCCATACCGCGACGTCGCAGAGGATCGGCCGCAGCGTGTCGTCGACGCGCTCCTTGTTCGAGAGCAGCCGGTTCAGCCAGTTGCCGACGCGTTTCGACAGCCACCAGCCGGCGACGAGCAGCGCCAGGGCGGCGGACAGCTTGAGGGAGAGGGTGGACAACGCGTTCCACAGGAACGTCCAGCGTTCCGGATGAAGTTGATCGAGAAACATGACGGGATTCCGGTGTTGAAGACACAGTGCGCGGCGCGTGTCGCGCGCCGGCAGCCCTCGACTGTACACGGCGCGGCGGGTTTCGCGCGAATGCATGGCGTCCCGGCGGCATTGTTTTAGTACGAGTATTAAGCGGCATTCTTAACAAATAAGACGAGTCCTATTTAGCCGTTTCGACCACGCCGATACACTCGCTGTCGAGTAGCCGGATCGCGACGATCGTTCCTCAGCGATGTCCGGTTCTTTCCCGATTTTTCATTGAATAGCGAGTGACGACGTCATGCGGTCAGACCTGCGTTTCCGTGTCGCACGCGAGCAAGGTCGACCCGCGTCACGCGGCGTTCACCGTTTTCCGATGGGTCGTGCGTTCCTGCGCGGCATCGTCGCGGCGGCGTGCGTGGCCGGCGCACAGGGCGCGGCAGCGCAGGCGTTTCACGACGCCGCGCCGGCCGCGCCCGCGACGGCGGAAACCACCGATCTTGGCGACGTGCCTTTCTTCAATTCCGCGCGCACGACGTGGGGCGGCCTGCGTGCATCGTCCGCCGCGCCGCTCGACGTCGCTTATGCATCGCATGCGTGGAACGTGTCGGCAGGCACCGGGCGCGACGATCCGGTGGTGCGCTTCGGCGCCTGCGTTGCATATCGCGTGCTGTGCGATACCGCGCGCGGTGCGGTCGAACGCGGCTATGCGGCGCGGTTCGATTACGGGCTGGCGTCGGCGCTGCCCGCGACGGGTGCGCAGCCGGCGTTCGCGCACGGTCCGGTCGATCTGGCCTCCGCCGAGCCGTTCACGCTCGCGCAGCCGGATCGCGGCACGCGCGCCGGCGCGATCGTCGGCAGCCTGCACGCGTCGCTGGCGCGCGCCGATCTGCCGGCCGGCGTCGCCGCGCAGATCGCCCACATGCTGGCCGGGCGCATCGATCCGACGCAGCGCGGCGCGCAGGGCGACACCTTCCGCGTGGCATTCGAGCCGGACCATGGCGCAACGCGGCCGGGCCGCGTACGCGTGACGGCGCTCGATGTCCGCTTTCGCGGGCAGCGCGTCGCGGCCGTGTGGTTCGCCGCGCAGGCCGGCTCGCCGGGCGCCTATTACGAGTTTGACGGCATGCCGCTCGCCGGCGCACGCTTCGCGATGCCGGTCGCCGCGACGCGCATCAGCTCGCTGTTCGGCGCGCGCGTGCATCCGGTGAGCGGTGCGCGTCACGTGCATTCGGGCGTCGATCTCGCGGCGCCGGCGGGCCGCGCCGTTCATGCGTCGGAGCGCGGCGTCGTGACGTTCATCGGCACCGAGCCGCGCGGCTATGGCAAGTACGTGGTGATTCGTCATGACGGCGGTTACGCGTCGTACTACGCGCACCTGTCGGCGTTCGAGCCGACGTTGCGAACCGGCGCGCGCGTGACGCGCGGTCAACGCGTCGGCGCGGTCGGCAGCACGGGAACGGCGACCGGCCCGCATCTGCACTTCGAGGTGCGCCGGCATGCGCGCCTCGTCGATCCGATCGAGCTCGTGCACGCAGCCAGAGCGGCGAAACTGAAGGGTGCGCAACGCGTGGCGTTCAACCGCGTGGCGCGTGATGCGCGCATTCAGCTAGCATCGGCCACTTGGGCGCAACCCGTGGCGATGTCGACGCGCTCCGCATCCCATGCGGGCTGACCGCTAGCAGTTGCCCGCTCCTCGATGCTGGCCGCAATGGCCGGCATCGTTGCATGGGCCAACCGACACCCGCCGTCTCGGCATGCGCGCAACGACGCTGCGCGCGCGGCCGGACTGGTCCTACACCCCGTTGACGATTTCAGCCTGGTCTGATGGTTCCGCTTTTGCCCCGTCGCTAAGATTTTCGGATGCAACGCGCGTGGCGATTCCCACAGCGGGTCATCGCGACCGCGTTCGTACCTCAATCCACTCGATCGTGCGCACCCGGCGGCGCTCGTGAGCGCGGCCGCGCGCTTCATGCATAGACGACCGCGCTGGGCAAAACATGGCGCGGCACGCACGACGACACAACGGGATGAAAACCATCTATGTCAAAACTGGATTTCAGGTCGACACGCACGTGGGGGGCGCTGGCGGCGCACTGACGTCGACCCTTGCGTGGACGGCCGGCTGGATTGGTTCGCGCACGACCAGCGTATCGCTGGTATCGGAAACCCCGCAGCCGTTTCCGCCCGGCTTTCGCCGCGCGCACGGCAAGGGCGTCTGCTTCGTCGGCACGTTCCGTCCCGACCGCGCGGCGGTGCCGTTGTCGACCGCGCGTGTCTTCACGCAGGCGGACATCCCGGTCGTCGGACGACTCTCGATCGGCACCGGCAGCCCGTACGCGGCCGACAACTCCACGACGACGCTGAGCATGGCTCTGCTGCTGACGACCGATGACAAGCAGCAATGGCGCATGGCGATGAACAACCAGCCGTACTTCGCGACACACGAACCGGAGGGCTTTCTGGCCATGCAGCAGGCGACCGCGCCTGACCCGGCCACGGGCCAGCCAGACCCGGCGCGGGTGTCCGCGTTCCTGAAAGCGTACCCGGAGGCGGAGAAGTTCATGAAATGGGCGGCGCAGGAACCGGCTCCGGGCAGTTTCGCGGGCGCGACGTTCTACAGCGTCAATGCCTTCTATCTCGTGGCCGCCGACGGACACCGGCAGCCGGTGCGCTGGATGATGCGCCCGCATGACCCGTTCATGCCGATGAGCGATGCGCAGCGGCAGAAGGCCGACCACGACTTCCTGTTCGAAGGCGTGCGCGAGCGGCTCGCGCGCAAGCCGCTCCATTGGGACTACGTGTTGCAACTCGCGCAGCCGGGCGATCCGGTCGACGACGCGTCGCAGCCGTGGCCGGCCGATCGCAAGCAACTCGTCGCCGGCACGCTGGAAATGACGCGTGTCGTCGAACAGGCCGAGGGCGCGTGTCGCGACATCAACTTCGATCCGTCGATCGTGCCCGCGGGCGTCGCGGTGTCGAACGATCCGATCCTGAACGCGCGCTCGGGAGCGTACGCGCATTCGTTCAATCGCCGCGAACGCGAAATCGGCTACGGCAAGGCGACCGAGGCAGTCGGCAAGCAGGGGGTCAAATGAATACGCACAAGCTGGCGAGCGGTGGCGCGCCGCACCATTTCAACGCGCTGGCGCGCGGTCTGCACTGGCTGATGGCCGCGATGATCCTGGCCATGCTGTTCATCGGCGCCGGCATGATGACGTCGTTGCATCACCGGATCTGGCTGATCGACCTGCATCGGCCGCTGGGTATCGCGATCCTTGTGCTGGCGCTGCTGCGCGTCGCGAATCGGGTGCGCAGCCGGCCGCCGGCACTGCCGGCTAGTCTGCCGTATTGGCAGGTGCTCGCAGCGAAAGCGTCCCACTGGGCACTGTATGTGCTGATGCTGGCATTGCCGCTGATCGGCTGGGCCTTGTTGTCGGCGGGCGGTTTCCCGATTGTCCTGTTCAAGGGCGTCAACCTGCCTGCGATCGTACCGGCCAGTCCGACGCTCTTTGCATGGTTGCGCGATGCGCATGGCCTGTTGGCGCGACTGCTGTTCGTCGTCGTGCTGGCCCTTCTGTCGGCTGCCCTGGTTCATGCGTGGATTTACCGGGACGGCGTTTTTTCCAGCATGGCACGTGGTGGACGGCAACGCGGTTAAGTAGCCCGTCGTTCGATCGTCGGCGGAGTGCGTCGCATGGCGGCTTCGACGGCGGCCGTCCAGCTATCCGGAACATCTGCTGGCGGGATCGTCGAGCGCATCGACGAACACCTCTGGCCATGTAGTCGTCCAAAAGCGGGTGGCATTGCTTCGTGCAAGGCAACATGGCCGAATTGTCCATGTTGCCTTGCACGGCCCGTGCGATTGCGGTATCGCGTCATATTTTCCGATTCGCCCGAATCTCGTCGTCACAACTTTCAGGAGTCTCGCGATAACCGGAAAATTAAACCGGTTCGCTCCGGTCCGCTTTCATGATGCCGGTGCCGCAGCATTTTCCGCGACGCAACAACGCGACCATTTTCCTTATTTCCCGTTCCGCAATGAATTGCCACGTGATTTCCGATATCACGCCAATGGATCTTGCGATTATTTCAAGACAGGTGATATAACCCGTTTCACGCACCGATTTGCAGCAATAACGTCACCAATAAATGCGAGCGGAAAAATGAAAAGAAAGGCGCGGAACCTGGGTTTGGGTGGAATGGCGATTCTGACCGGCGCGGTGCCGGTCAGTGCGTATGCGGTGTGCTCGGCCACCGCGCCGGGCAGCGGCACGACGGTGACGTGTACCGGCGCGAATGCGCCGTCGGTCGTGGCCACGGCCGGCAGCACCGGTGTGACGATCAACCTCGATTCGACCGTGACGGGCAGCTACGTGCTGACGTCCGCGCCGACGCCGTTCTCGGTCGACACGTCGAGCACGATCACCAACAACGGCAGCCTGTCGATGTCCGGCAACGGCACGGGCGTCGCGAACCGCGGCGCGGTGCTGCTCGGCGTGAACAACGGCAACACGCTCACCAATGCGGCGACCGGCGTGATTTCGACGTCGGGCACCTACAACGACGGGATGGCCGCGAACGGCAACAACAATACGCTGGTCAACAACGGCACGATCACGACCACCGGCAACAACGCGTACGGGATGACGGCCGCGTGGGGGCAAAGCAATCCCGGCGCATCGGGCAACCAGATCGTCAACACGGGCACCGTGACGACGTCCGGCAACAACGCGCGCGCCGCGTCGCTGCTCGGCGGCAATGGCACGATCACCAACAGCGGCACGCTGACGTCGAACGGCCGCGATGCGCCGGCCGTCTACATGCAGGGCAACAACGACACGCTGGTCAACAGCGGCACGATCCAGACCACCGGCACCGCGACGAGCGGCGGCAGCGTCGACGCCGTCGTATCGAACACGCTCGGCAGTTCGTTCACCGCGACGATCACGAACCAGGCCGGCGGCCGGATCGTCAGCAACAACGGCATCGGCGTGCGCTCGACCAACGGCGCGACGACGATCACCAACGCGGGGCTGATCCAGGGCGGCGGCGGCACCGCGATCCAGGGCGGCAACGGCAACGTGACGCTGATCCTGCAGACGGGCTCGCAGATCGTCGGCACGGCCAACGGCGGCGCGGGCACCAACACCGTGACGCTGCAGGGCACCGGCACCGCGTCGAATGCGTTCACGAATTTCCAGCGCCTGACGATGGCCGGCACCGACTGGACGTGGGGCGGCACCGGCACGTTCTCGACCGCGCTCGTGCAGAGCGGCACGCTGAACCTCACGGGCACGCTCGGCACGACGACGGCGTCGGTCGTCGCGACCGTCAACGCGGGCGCGACGCTGCAGGCGAATGCGTCGAACCTGCCGCTGTCCGTCACCGACAACGGGCTGGTGCGCTTCCAGCAGGACAGCGCCGGAACGTACACGGGCACGATCGCCGGTGCGGGCGCGGTGGAGAAAACCGGCGCGGGCACGTTGACGCTCACGCCGTCCGCGGCGGGTGGCAATACGTATTCCGGCGGCACGACGATCACGCAAGGCACGCTGTCGGTCGCGGCGGACAACGCGCTCGGCGCTTCATCGGGAAGACTGACTTTCAACGGCGGCACGCTGCAGTTCGGCAGCGCGTTCAATCTCGCGTCGAGCCGCGCGATCTCGACCACTTCGAACAACAGCGCGATCGATACGCAGGGGTTCAACACGACGATCATGCAGGACATCACGGGTTCGGGCGGACTCACCAAGCTGGGAGACGGCACGCTGACATTGAATGGCGTACACAGCACGTATTCGGGCGGAACGAACGTGGCTGCCGGCACGCTCATTGTCGGTGATCTCGATGCGGCGGCGGGTCTGCGGGGCGGTGGCCCCTTGACCATTGCGCCCGGTGCGACGCTTGGCGGGTATGGCAGTGTGACGGGTAACGTGACGAACAATGGCACGATTTCAGTCGCGAATGCGCTGCCCAGTCTGGCCAGCAGTTTGCCGGGAGACTTCCGGATATTCGGAACCCTGACGAATGCGGGAGTTGTGGAGCTCCGTGGGCGCGTTGTCGGTAACGGATTGGCCGTGTCGGGCAATTATGTCGGGCAGAATGGAGCGGTCAACATGAATACGACGCTTGCCGGCGACGGTGCGCCATCGGACACGCTGCTGATCGGCGGTGTGCCGGCAGTGGCGACGGCAAGCGGCAAGACGACACTGAACGTAACGAACGTCGGTGGTGCCGGTGCGCTGACCAAGTCCGACGGTATTCGGTTGGTTTACGCCGTGAACTTTGCGAATACGGGTAACGCGTTTACGTTGGCGGGCGGTACGGTCAGCGCTGGCGCTTACTCCTATTATCTGGTGAAAGGCGGGGTTACCGCCTTGACGGGGGAGGACTGGTATCTGCGCAGCACGGTTCCTCCGCGGCCGGATCAGCCAACGCAGCAACCGCCATTCAGTGTTGCCGACGGTACGCCGGAATCGATCGTCGAGGCTGTCAAGAACGCGGCGCCCGACGCCAAGCCGGAACCTGTTTACCGTCCCGAAGTCCCGCTGTACTCGGAAGTGCCGGCTGTCGCGCGCCAGCTTGGATTGCTGCAGATCGATACCTTCCATGATCGCCAGGGCGAACAGGGACTGCTGGCCGAAAACGGCTCGGTGCCCGTGTCGTGGTCACGTGTATGGGGCGGCTACAGCAACATCAAGCAGAATGGCGATGTGACGCCGTCCTATGACGGAACGGTATGGGGGATGCAGGTCGGGCAGGATCTCTATGCGGACAACCGACCGAGCGGACACCGTAACCACTACGGCTTCTTCCTCGGATTCTCGCGCGCGATTGGGGACGTGAACGGTTTTGCGCTCGCGCAGCCGGATCTGGGCGTGGGTTCGCTGCAGGTGAATGCGTACAACCTCGGCGGATACTGGACACACATTGGCCCGGGCGGCTGGTATACGGACGCAGTGGTGATGGGAAGCGTGCTGACCGTACGCACGCATTCGAACAACAATGTGAGTGGTTCGACGGACGGCAACGCGGTCACCGGTTCGGTCGAAGCGGGCGTGCCGATCTCGCTCGGCTATGGGCTGACGCTGGAGCCGCAGGCGCAGTTGCTGTGGCAATGGCTGTCGTTGGCCCGATTCAACGACGGCGTGTCGGACGTCACGTGGAACAACGGCAACACGTTCCTCGGCCGGATCGGCGCGCGGCTGCAATACGCGTTCGATGCGAACGGCGTGAGCTGGAAGCCGTACTTGCGCGTGAACGTGCTGCGTTCGTTCGGCAGCGATGACAGGACGACGTTCGGCGGCTCGACGACGATCGGCACGCAAGTCGGGCAGACGGCCGGGCAGATCGGCGCGGGGCTCGTCGCGCAGCTGACGAAGCGCGGCAGCGTGTATGCGACGGTCAGCTACCTGACGAACCTCGGTGGCGAGCATCAGCGCACGATCACTGGTAATGCCGGCGTCCGGTGGGCGTGGTGATTCGACGGGCGAGGATGCGCGGAGCGATCGGCCTTGGCGCGTATCGTCGCGGCCGATCGCATCATTGCGGCGCGGGCCGGGGGCTCGCAGATGACGGACGCTCGCCGGCCCATCGCCACGCCGGGCGGCGTGGCGACGCGCGTCAGGCTGCCGCGACTCAACCCAGCGGCCAGTTCAGGATCGCAATCCCGTCGTTGTAGTCGCCGTCGCCGCCATCTTCCGATCCGACCAGCCCGAAGTAGGTCTTCTTGAAGATGTCGACCTGACGCGAGCCGATCTTCGACGGCTTGCCGTTCGCCGTCACGACTACCCGCACCTTCCCCTTGCCGGAGTTCACGATCTGCGTGTTCAGGTTCGCGTCCTGAGTGCCGGCGCCCTGGAACGTCGCGGCGGGTTTCGGATTGTCGTCGACGAAGACCTCGATCGTCTGCGGGGCGGACGAATTGACCAGCGCGGTCACGCCGAATGCGATGTTCGGCGGCAGGTTGAAGACGCCGTCGCGTTCACCGCCGCCGGTCGGTACGGGCGCGGGCTGCACGGGTTGCGGTGTCGCTTTCGAGAAGTAATTGACCACCGCGCCGACGCCGAACTTCGCCGCGGCACCGGGCAACACGCCCGGCGCGCCGGCCCACGTCACCGTGCAGGCAACGACCTCGCCTGCCGCATCGGTTTTCACCTTGTTCTGCCAACTGCCGACGTCGAAGCTGTACGGGATCGTCGCGATATCGACGAACACGTCGTATTGCGGCAGTTTCTCGACGAGCTGCGCGGTCATGAACTGACGCATCCGGTCGAGCACGGCCTGATCGCCGTTGGCCTGCACGGCAGTGGCGTCGTTGCCCGCGAGTTGCAGCAGCGCGTACAGGTCGTCGTGGGTAAAGGGTTGTGACATGTCGTCCTCGTCTGAATGGAAGGTTCCGCATCGCGTGACCGGCGAACGGATTTCACCGGACCGCGCGCGGTGTACAGCAGTGGGACTGCAAATGATTTATCGAGCGACGCGCAATGCGTGGCGGGCCCCGTCGCCATTGCGATGTTTCGTGACGGCCGTCGATCAACCCAGCGGCCAGTTCAGGAACACGATGCCGTCGTTGTAATCGTCGTCGGCGCCGTCTTCCGATCCGACGATCCCGAAGTACGACTTCTTGAAAATGTCGACCTGTCGCGAACCGAGCCGAGACGGCTTGCCGTTCGCCATCACGATTACGCGTACGCGACCGTTGCCGGAATCGAGCACCTTCGTGCCGAGGTTCTGGTCCTGTGCGCCGGCGCCCTTGAACGTCGCGGCCGGCTTCGGGTCGTCGTCGATGTAGATGTCGATCGTCTGGTCGTTCGCCGCGTGGGTGAGCGCGGTCACGCCGAACTTGATGTGCGGCGGGAGATTGAACGTGCCGTCGCGTTCGCCGCCGCCGATGTTGCCGGCCCCGGTGCCACCGGTTTCGGCGCCCTGGTTCCCGCCGCCTTGCGACGACGAGGGCGCGGCCGTTTCCCCGATCGCTGACAGGCTCGCGTACGAATCGATGTGCATCGCGCTGCCGCGCACGCTTTTCCACTGGCCCTTCACGAACGTGACGCCGCTGCCGACGTCGATCGTCGCGACGAGCGTGAACGGCATGCGGCCGGTGCTTTCGGGCACTTTCGACGAATACGTGAAGCAGCCGTCCGCGACGACGCCCTGGTTCGTCGCGATCGCGAAATAGATGCCGGGGAAGTTGTTGCCGGTCGCGTAAGGCGTCGGCACGTTGAGGATGACCTGTAGTTTCCCGTCGCGAATCCCGGCCTTCGCGATGTCGATGTAGAGGCCGGGGATGTCGACGTAAGCCTCCGACGTCGCGACGGGCGCGCTAACGATCGAAGCGGAAAGGAGCGGCATGGAAGTCTCCGGTGATGAGGCGGTTCGGGATGGGGCGAGTCCGCTTAACGCGGCGCCAACCCGCCAGCCGCCACGGAGGCGGCCGGCGGCGATTGGTGGTCGGTCCGTGTCAGATCAGCCGATCGGCCACTGGAGCACGACGATCCCGTCGTTGTAGTCGCTGTCGTGGCCGTCTTCCGACACGACGATCCCGAAGTTGACCGTGAACGGCGAGCCGTCCGACTTCTTGCCGTTGATCGGCGCGAGGCGCGCGTCGGTCGCCGACGGCTTGCCGTTCACCGACACTTCGAAACGGATCTTGCCGTTGCCGGAATTGAGCGTGGCTTCGCGCGGGCCGTCGCGCGTCGTCAGCTTGTGATACGCGGCGGGTTCCTGGCTGTCGCCGATAAACAACTTGATGTGCTGTTGCTCGGCTGCATTCGCGAAGAAAATCGCGCGGAAATCGGTATTCGGCGGAATCGAAAACTCGCCGGCGCGGTTGGATGACGTTTGAGAGTCGGCCATGCTGTTCTCCTGTGGCTTGTTAGGTAAGGCCAAGGGCCTTGTCGCGCAAACGTTTGCCGTTTGAAATGCGACATGGCGAGCATGACGAAAAATAAATAAAAAAATATTCAGATGAGAATGGGTATTGTTCAGTAATTCGAAAAGCAGCGCTAATCGATTTAATGAAACATGCTTAATGAGGCGGATTTAGATATATTCAGGAAACTATATCGATGCGTGTATCGCTTTCCTGAATGATGCGCGAGCGCAACGCGAAGGTGGGGTAGGAGAGGCGGGGGGCAATCGGACTTCGGAGCAGACGCTCGGCGTTCGCATATGGCAGCGTTTCGTTTCAACATCAGCATCTCTGTCGTGGCCGCGCCCACCGGCCACCGTCGAACGCCCACACCGAAGCCCGATTGCAAGGAGGGGTGTGCGGCGCCGGCGAAGAGGATGGACCGACTCACTCCGAACATGAATAGGGCCTCACCGGCGCCGCACCCGTGAAGCATATCGACGGGGCAAGCCGCCGCCTATCAGACGGGACTGATTCTGCGCAAACGCGCGCATCGGGGGACGGAGCGGGATGGATGCGTACCTGGTTGACAGCCGTGGTCACCCTGTGATTTGATGCCGGTCATGCACGCCGCCCAGTTCCTCTTCTCGCTACGACTACTAGCCCGCTTCTCCGGGCTGGGTCTGCGGCTGCGCGCTTTCCATCTGCTTCTTTCCTGAAGCGCCAGATTTTCCCCGCATCACCGACCTGGCCCCGGTTGTCGACCGGCGCCTGAGTTCGTCTTTCTTCCGTCACCACTCCGCTCCGTCCCGGTCGCTCAACCGCCAAGGCCGTCGTTTGCCGTACCGCTTTGCCGTTGTGCTGCTTTTTTGCCGTTTTCACCGCTGCGCACGTCGCCGGCTCCTGATGCCGATGGCTGCCGCGCCGCGCTTCACCGACAAACAGACCGAGGACCGACATCATGATGCTTAAGAACCCCGCGACGAAATACCGACCGTTCACGCCCGTCAACCTGCCCGACCGCACGTGGCCGTCGCGCACGATCACGCAGGCGCCGATCTGGATGAGCACCGACCTGCGCGACGGCAACCAGGCGCTGTTCGAACCGATGGACGCCACGCGCAAGATGCGGATGTTCAAGACGCTGGTGGCGATCGGCTTCAAGCAGATCGAGGTCGCGTTCCCGTCCGCGTCCGAAACCGATTTCAATTTCGTCCGCGAACTGATCGAGGGCGGCCACATTCCCGACGACGTGACGATCGAAGTGCTGACGCAGGCGCGCGACGACCTGATCGAGCGCACCTTCGCATCGCTGCGCGGCGCGAAGCGCGCGATCGTGCACCTGTACAACGCGACCGCGCCGGAATTCCGCAAGATCGTGTTCACCCTCGATCGCGACGGCGTGAAGCAGCTGGCGGTGAACGCGGCGCGCACGATCAAGCGGTGCGCCGATGCGGCGACCGACACGCAATTCACGCTGCAGTACAGCCCGGAAACGTTTACCGCGACCGAACTCGATTTCGCGAAGGAAGTGTGCGACGCGGTGTTCGACGTGTGGCAGCCGACGCCCGAGCGCAAGTCGATCGTGAACCTGCCGGCCACGGTGGAAATCGGCACGCCGAATTACTACGCCGACCAGATCGAGTGGATGCACCGCAACCTCGCGCGCCGCGATTCGCTGATCCTGTCGGTGCACCCGCACAACGACCGCGGTACCGCGGTCGCGGCGGCCGAACTCGCGGTGATGGCCGGCGCCGACCGGATCGAGGGCTGCCTGTTCGGCAACGGCGAACGCACCGGTAACGTCGATCTCGTGACGCTCGCGCTGAACCTGTACACGCAGGGCGTCGATCCGGGCCTCGATTTCTCGCAGATCAACGAAGTCGCGCGCACGTCCGAGGAGTGCACGCAGTTGCCGGTCCACCCGCGTCATCCGTATGTCGGCGACCTCGTGTTCACCGCGTTCTCCGGCTCGCACCAGGACGCGATCAAGAAGGGCTTCGCGGTACAGCGCGCCGACACCGTATGGGAAGTGCCGTACCTGCCGATCGATCCGAACGATCTCGGCCGCACGTACGATTCGATCATTCGCGTGAACAGCCAGTCGGGCAAGGGCGGCATCGCGTACCTGCTCGAACAGGGCTATGGCGTCGCGCTGCCGCGCCGCATGCAGGTCGATTTCAGCGCGGCCGTGCAGCGCCTGACCGACGAGAGCGGGCACGAGGTGACGAGCGCGCAGATCTGGGCGCTGTTCCAGCAGGAATACGTCGAAAGCGACACGCCGCTGCGTTACGTCAGCCATGAGCTGACCGAGCGCGACGGCCGCGAGACGATCGTGCTGACCGCCGACGTGCACGGCGAGCGCCGCGTGCTGCGTGGGGAAGGCAACGGCCCGCTCGACGCGCTGATGCATGCATTGCACACGCCGCTGCGGATCCAGCATTACGAGGAACGCGCGCTGTCGCAGGGCGCCGATGCGAAGGCGATCGCGATCGCCGAGCTGGCCGGTACGGGCGTGCGCGGCAGCGCGTTCGGTGTCGGCGTCGATGCGAACCTGACGACGGCGTCGATTCGTGCGGTGATCAGCGGCGTGAACCGCGCGTATGCCCGTGCGGATGAAGTTGTGCAGGCAACCTTCTTTGCCGGACAGCCGGCGGTGCAGGCCGTCGCATAAGCGGGTCGAAACCCGGGCGGCAGGGCCGGCCCGGGTTTTCCTTTCAGATCACGGCGTGCGCGTGCGCGCCGTCAGGGCAGCAGCCCGAGCATCGCGGCCTTGGTGGCCGCATGCGTCTTGTTCATCGCGTCGAGCTTCACGACGGCGTTCTGCAGGTGGAACTTCACCGTCCGCTCCGCGATCCCGAAGATCATCCCGATCTCGTAGGCCGTCTTGCCGTCGGCCGTCCACGCCAGTACCTCGCGCTCGCGCAGCGTCAGCCCGGTGCCGACCGGCGCGATCGGATCGGCGAGGCGCGGCATCAGGTATGCGTGCGCCGCATGCGCGAGGCTCGCGCAGGGTGCGCGCAATCGCGAGATTTCATCCGCGTCGAGCGGCGTCGTGTCGCGCACGAGCGTCAGCACGCCGAGATTGCCGGCCCGGTCGTAGCCGCCGTGCGACCAGCCGTAACGCATCCCGAAGCACGCCGCGTCGTGCCAGAACGCGGTGTCGCCCGGCTCGTCGAACGCATTCCATACGACCGGCCGCGGCTGGCTCGCGACCCGCTTGATGATCGGATCGATCGTCACGTAGCCGAATTTCACATAACGGTGTTCCCATTCGCGTGGATGATTGCCGACGATCTGCAGGTCGGGCCGGGCGAGCGGCAGCGTGCGGCGCAAGCCGTACACGCAATACCGGAACCCGAGCGCGGCCGCGGCGGCGGCAATCGGCGGAAACGCGGCTTCCGCGGTGGGCGCGCGTTGTAGTGCGTCGAAACAGTCGTGCAGTATTGTCAGGTCCATCGGTGATCCTCGTCGGTGTGGGCGGGCCGTGCATTGCGGCCCGCGCGTATCCTGTTCAAAAGGACAGTTTTGAGGCGAAGCCGACGCCGGTTTAATGGCGGCTGTTCGCACGACGGGCCCGCTTGTGCGGGCACTGTCCCCCCGTCGTTTCACGTGTTGCGGTACCCCTCCGGTTTCGTATCAGGACTGATCGACCATGACCAGCGTTCAAGACGTGCCTCTCCTCGCGCGCGCCGGTGCGCGCGCGTTCGCCTTCGGCGGGATCCGCGCGATCGAACCGCCCTGCGCGTCGGCTCCCGCCCGCGCGCTTGCTCACGAGTATGCCCCGCACGCGCATCAGGCCGGGCAACTATTGTTTACGACGCGCGGCGTATTGGTACTCGACGTCGAAGGCCAGCGCTGGATCACCCCGCCGCTGCGCGCGATCTGGATTCCGGCGCGCACCGTCCATGCGATGCGCGTGGCCGACGACGTCCAGCTCTGCTCGCTCTATCTCGGCGACGCGCTCAGCGCGCGGCTGCCGGCCACGCTGTGCGCGATGACGGTATCGCCGCTGCTGCGCGAACTCGCCACGCGCGTGTCGCATCCGTTCGATTGCAGCGTCGACCACGATCCGCTCGCGCGCCTGTTCGCCGACGAACTGAGCGAGCTCGCGCAGACGCCGCTCACGCTGCCGCTGCCGCGCGACCGGCGCTTGCTGAAGCTGTGCGAGCGGCTGCAGCGCGAGCCGCACTGCGAGTTGCCGCTCGACACGCTCGCGCGCGACGCCGCGCTGAGCGCGCGCCACCTGGCGCGCCTGTTTCGCAGCGAGACCGGCATGAGCGTGGCCGCGTGGCGTCAGCAACTGCGGCTGTCGATGTCGCTCGCGCTGCTCGCGAGCGGCATGCCCGTCACGCAGGCCGCGCATCAGGTCGGCTATCGCAGCCCGACCACCTATGCGGCCACCTTCAAGCGCGCGTTCGGCGTCACGCCGAGCCAGTACCTCGCTGCCGCGGAAGCGGCGGCGCGCTGAGCGCCGCCGCCCCGCTGCCGCGCTCAGCGTGCGGTCCAGCGCGGCACCGTTTCGAACGCGTGCTCGACCGCGTGCACGATCCGGTCGACGTCCTCGCGACCGATCACGAGCGGCGGCGCGATCGCGAGCCGGTTGCCGAGCGAGCGGATCAGCACGCCCGCATCGCGCGCCGCGTCGGCGAGCGCGGCCGCATAGCCGTCCGACGGCTCGATCGATTCGCGCGTCGCCTTGTCCTTCACGAGGTCGATGCCGACCAGCAGCCCCTTGCCGCGCACGTCGCCGACCACCGGATAGCGGTCGACGAGCGGCTGCAGCCGCTCCAGCAGGTACGCACCTTCGCGCGCCGCGTTGCCGGCGAGATCCTCGTCGACGATGATCTGCAGGTTCGCGAGCGCGGCCGCGCAGACGATCGGATGGCCCGAGTAGGTGTAGCCGTGCATCAGCGTGCCGATGCCGCCCGGGTTGGACGCGAACGCGTTCTCGATGCGGCGGTTGACGACGGTCGCACCGAGCGGCAGATATCCCGACGACACGCCCTTCGCCAGGCACATGATGTCCGGCGCGACGCCCCAGCCGCGGCTGCCGAACGCGGCGCCGGTCCGCCCGAAGCCCGTCACCACTTCGTCGGCGATCAGCAGCACGCCGTGGCGGTCGCACACTTCGCGCACCAGCGGCCAGTAGTTCGCGGGCGGCACGATGATGCCGCCGGTCGCCTGCACCGGTTCGGCGATGAAGGCGGCCACGGTGTCGGGCCCCTGGAACAGGATCTCGCGCTCGACGAGCGACGCGCACAGCCGGCCGAGTTCCTCTGGGTCATGCGTGAACGGGTTGCGATAGATCCACGGCGTCTCGACGTGGAAGCAGCCGGCGAGCGCCGGCTCGTAGTTGCGCCGGTAGACGGTGTTGCCGGTGACGGAGCTGCCGCCGAAGTGCGAGCCGTGATAGGCCTGGCGCAGCGCGATGAACTTGGTGCGCTCGGGCTGCCCGGACACCTTCCAGTACTGCCGCGCGATCATCAGCGCGGCCTCGACGGCGTCCGAGCCGCCGGAGCCGAAGATTACGCGGCTCATGTCTTCCGGCTGGAGCATGTCGATCAGCCGCGCCGACAGTTCTTCCGCGCGCGGATGGCTGAACCCGGCGAACACCGGGTGATATTCGAGTTCGTCGAGCTGCCGGACGATCGCTTCCTTGATCTCCCGCCGGCCGTGGCCGACGTACACGTTGAACAGCGACGCGACCGCGTCGAGATACGGCCGGCCGGTGTCGTCGTACAGGTAGCAGCCTTCGCCGCGCGTGATGCGGATCGGCGAGCGCGACGCGGCGAGCGGATGTTGCCGGGGATGCCAGAAGCGCGATTCCGAATAGGACATGACAGGACTCCGTAGTGATTCGGTTGGATGGGGCAACACGGTGACGCAGACGATTTTCAGCCGGCGAGCGCCGCCGGTTGAAAGTCGAGCCGGCTTTCGAGGGCGCCGAGCGTCGCGAACGGTTCGTCGAGCGCCACGCGCATGAACGTCAGGAACTGGCCGACGTGGGCGTTCAGCGCGTCGCGACTGTAGTACTGCGGGCTCGCGTCGAAGTCGAAGCGCAGCGGTTCGCCGTTGCGGCGGTCGGTCAGGTTCACCATCAGGTCGTCGGTGGTGCCGACCGACAGGTTGTGCGACGTCGTCACGCAGTCGCCGAACCGCAGGTCGTAGTCGAACGCCATGATGTTGATCTCGGGGCCGAACACGCCCTGGCCGTTGTCGAGCGACGTCAGTTCGCGGTGCAGGTCGCCCATCCGGTAGCGCTGGTGCTGGCGCAGCGCGGTCATCTCGCGGTTCGCCTGGCGGCACAGGTCGTCGAGCGTGTGGCCCGGCTCGACGTGCAGGCGCAGCGGCAGCATGTTCGCGCACTGCGTCGGCGTGCGGCGCTCCCGTGCCGACGTGCGCGCCATCGCGGCGACCGACAGCACGATGTCGTGCGCGCCGGTGTTCAGGTACAGGTAGGCGGCGGTCAGCGCGGTGACGAGCCGCGGCACCGTCGACGTGAAGAGCCCCTTGGCGACCGCCTCGATGCGTGCGCTCTCGCTTGCGCTCGCGATACGCGTCTCGCGCAGGTCGGGCCCGTCGTCGCGCTCGGGAAAGCGCGCGGGGCCGGCGAGCGTGACCGTGCGCGGCTGGTCCGCGAAGCGTTCGAGCCAGTAGCGGCGATCGTGCGCGAACTGTTCGGACGCGCGGTACGCGTCTTCGTCGAGTTGCAGCTCGGCGAGCGACGCGAAGCGCGCGGGCGGTGCCTTGGCGCCTGCCGCGAACGCGCTGTACAGCTCGGCGGCGCGGGTGGCGATCAGGCTGCCCGAATAGCCGTCGACCAGGATGTGCGCGTAGCCGTGATACCAGTAGTAGTGATCCGGTGCGATGCGGTACAGCGTGTGGCGGAAGAACGGCCCGCGCGCCAGTTCGATCGCGCCCGTGCAGTGCGCACGCATGCCGGCGAGCGCGACGGCGTGCGCGTCTTTCGTGCCGGCGAGGTCCACGCGTTCGAGTGCCCAGTCGTCGGCGAGCGCGGCGTCGAGCACGCGCACGGGCGTGTCGCCATCCAGCACGATCCGCGTCGTGTGCAACGTCTGCGCCTCGCGAATCACCTGCCGCAGCGCGCGTTCGAATGCGTCGGTGTCGAGTGCGCCGCGAATCTCGAAATACTCGGCCGCGTAGATATGCGTCGACGGGACGGGATACGCGAGGGCGGCCTCCCAGAAATCCCGCTGCGGCGCGGACAGCGGCAATTGAAGCGTCGAATCGATCACGTCGTTTCTCCTGGAAAGCTTATTCCGGTGGATGAATTAAATGCGTGTATTTGTTTAATGAAAAATACATATTCGCATCGTGCATTTCATTTTTTGATGAATCGCAATTCTTATCCTAGACAGTCCAATTTGCGGCTGTCAATTCCGTGCGGTTTTGTCGGTAATTCGTAAAGTCCTTGCCAGTAAAGGCTTTGATGGATGGGTGAATAGTCTGGTCCGGAAAGAATATGAGAATGTCCGTTTTGAATAGGCGGCAAATTGGCAGCTTATTTAGCATCGACGCCTGAAATTGCTGCGCAAGCCGAAAACGGCCTGCCGGCAATTCGCCGGAAACGGTTTCCGGCGCCGGAAGCCGGCGCAATGGGCTGGCGCGAGCGGACATTACTAGGAGAGTCCCGTGAATCAACTGGAAGGGCTGGAGCGAAAAATCGGCGAGCAGCACGAGCGGCTCGCGCATCATCCGGTGTTCGGATCGATCCGTACCATCGACGAGCTGCGCGTGTTCATGGAATGGCACGTATTCGCCGTGTGGGATTTCATGTCGCTCGTGAAGCGGCTGCAGCAGGACCTGACGACCGTCGCGGTGCCGTGGGTCGCGCCGCGCAACGCGAACGCGTCGCGTCTCATCAACGAGATCGTGCTCGGCGAGGAATCGGACGAAACGCCGAACGGCCACATGAGCCACTACGACCTGTACCTGCACGCGATGCGCGATGTCGGCGCGTCGACGTCGCGCATCGAGGAAATGGTGTCGCTGGTGCGCTCGGGCTTCTCGGTGTCGGCCGCTCTGAAGGCCGTCGATGCGCCGGAGCCGGTGATCCGCTTCGTCGAGGCGACGATGGCCGCGTGCACGTCGGGCGCGACGCACCAGGTGCTCGGCAACTTCTTCTACGGCCGCGAGAACGTGATTCCCGACATGTTCCGCACGCTGCTCGACGAATGGAAGATCGAGCGCTCGTCGATTCCGCTGCTCGTGTATTACCTCGACCGCCACATCGAAGTGGATTCGGGCGAGCACGGGCCGGCGGCGCGCGCGATGATCCGCGAGGCGGCCGACGGCGACGCGGCGAAGCTCGAGGAAGCGCTGCAGGCCGGGCTCGATGCGATCGACGAGCGCATGCGCCTGTGGGACGGGCTGCTCGCGCATCTCGGCCAGACCCGCAACGTGGTGCCGGCATGAACGCGCGCGGGCTGTCGGAGCGCATCGTCGATTTCGCGGCGCTCGAGTGGGAGCACCCGGCGGCGTTCGACGACGGCATCGACCAGGTCGTGCTCGTCGATACGCTGGACGAGCACGCGAAGCGCGGCATCCGGACCCGGATCGTGCGGTTCGATCCCGGCGCGGGCACGAGCGTGCCGTTCCTGCACGACTACCACGAGGAAGTGCACCTGATCGACGGCGACCAGAGCCTGGTCGACGTCGCGACGCGCGAGTATCGCGCGACGTATCGGGAAGGCAGCTACTTCGTGCGCCCGGCCGGCACGCCGCATGGCCCGTTCCGCAGCGACGCGGGCTGCCTGCTGCTTGAAATCCATTACTACGGTTCCCCGGAGGACACGCGATGACGACCGCCGTCACCTACGTGAGCCACGTCGATCGCTGGGAGGCGCGCGCGACCGTGCGATCGCGCCCGCGGCGGATCGTCGAGGACGACGAACTGCGCTACTACCCGCTCGAACGCCAGCCGCTGTGCGCGCACCCGGCGATCGTCGACGCGGGCGATGCGGTGCGCGATTTCGTCCTGCTGCAGAGCTTCTACAAGTACATCCAGGACGTGATCATCTTCGAGACGGAGATCGTCAACGCCACCGCGTTGCGGATCGCGCGCGGCCGCTTCGCGCATCCGTTTCCGTTCGCGTGCCGGCAGGATGCGATGACGGTGGTGATCGACGAGGATTACCACGCGTACGTCGCGATGGACTACCTGCGGCAGGTCGAGGAGGCCACCGGCATCGCGCCGCTGCCGCCGAACAGCGAGATCGAGCTGTCGCGGGCGATTCCGCGCGCGGTCGAGCGGGTCGGCGCGCAGTATCGCGACGGCATGGAGCTGCTGTGCGTCGCGATCTCGGAGAACACGGTCACGGCGGAAGTCGCGGCGTTCTCGCGCGACGCGACGCTCAAGCGCTCGGTGAAGGGCGTGATGGCCGATCACCTCGCGGACGAAGGCCGTCACTCGGCGTTCTGGATCAATCTCGTGAAGCTGTACTGGTCGGAGATCGACGAACCCGCGCGGCTCGCGCTCGGCGAAGGGCTGCCGTGCTTCCTGCGCGAATACCTGAGCGCCGACCTGCAACTGCAGTTCGATCGCCGCCTGATCGATGCGCTCGACCTGCCGGCCGCCGAGCGCGCGCGGATCGCCGACGACATGGTCGGCGCCTATCCGATCACGAGCCAGCATCCGATGATCGTCAACATCCGGCAGTTCTTCCGGATGAGCGGCCTGCTCGATCACGCGCCGACCCGCGCGGCCTTGTCCGACTACCTGTGAGTCACGTCGATGAAAGCGATCATCATTGCGATCGGCGGGCAGACCCGTCTCGCCGCACGGCTGGCGGCTGAACTCGAGGCGACCGGTCATACCGTCTGTATCGCCGACGGACGCGACGGCCCGCTGCGCGACGCGGCCGATGCGCTGCTGCTGCCGGCGCCGGCGCCCGAACCGTTGCGCAACGCGGCCGAGTGGTCGATCGTCTGCGGTGCGCCGGACCCTGCCGTGCACTGCGCGCACGCACGGCCGCTGCATTGCGAGATCGTCGCCGATGCGTTTCCGCCGCGCGAGGTACGCGTCGCGTGGCTGACCGATGCGGCGCCGGGCGACACGCGCGTGCTGGCCGACGCGACGCTCGCGTTCGGCGCGGCGCTCAACGGCGCCGACCTCGCGGACGAGATCGCCGCATGCGCGGTCGATCTGATGCACGAAGTCGCGAGCGGGATTGCGCGCGAGCTGAGCGATCCGAACGACGCGCCGCGCGCCACGCCGCCGGGGCCGGCCGATATCGTGCTCGATCTCGAACGGCTGGCCGGCTGGCATGCGTCGAACGACACCGCCGCCGCGTGGCCGTGCGAGCCGTCGCTGCCGGAACTCGTGTCGCGTGCGGCGACCGCCGCGCCGGACGCCTGCGCGCTCGTCGCGGCCGACGGCCAACTGACCTATCGCGAGCTGGTCACGCGCGCCCGCCAGGTTGCCGCGCGCATCGCCGCGCGGCCGGCCGCGCCGCGTGTGGTCGCGGTGCGACTCGACAAGGGCGTCGCGCTGTACCCGGCGATCGTCGGCGTGCTGGGCGCCGGCGCGACCTGCGTGCCGCTCGATCCCGCGTTTCCACCCGAGCGGGCCCGCACGATCCTGCGTGAATCGGGGGCGCAGGCGCTCGTCGTCGGCGGGGCGGTCGAGCCGGCGCTGCTCGACGGATTCGACCTCGACGTGATCGACTGCGGCGCGCACGCGGAAGCGGACGCGCACGCCTCGCCCGATGCGCTGGCCGGCCAGTGGCCGCTCGAACGGGATGCGGACCGCGATGCGCGCTGCGCGGTCGCGATCTACACGTCGGGGTCGACCGGCGTGCCGAAAGGCGTGATGCTGTCGCACCGGAACATCGTTCAGTTCTGCCACTGGTATCGCGCGCACGTGTCGCTCGATGCGTCGTCGCGCGTGCTGCAGTTCTCGACGGTGGCGTTCGATGCGTCGCTGCTCGACATGTTCCCGACCTGGCTCGCCGGCGCGACGCTGGTCGCGCCGAGCGAAGCGCAGCGCCGCGAACTCGACGCGCTCGCGACGCTCGTCGCCGACGCGCGCATCACGCACGCGTTCCTGCCGCCCGCGCTGCTCGCGGCGCTGCCGGATTGCGACTGGCCCGCGCTCGCGCACCTCGTCACGGGCGGCGACGTGTGCGACCCCGACACGATCGCGCGCTGGAGCGCGAACCGGCGGCTGCACAACATCTACGGGCCGACCGAATGCACGGTGCTCGCGACGACGGGCGAACTGCGCGCCGGCGACAGCAACCGGCGCATCGGCCGGCCGATCGCGAACGCGCGCTGCCACGTGCTCGCGGCCGACGGCCGTCCGGTGCTCACCGGCGAGGAAGGCGAGCTGTGCATCGCCGGCGCGGGCGTCGGGCTCGGCTATCTCGGCCGGCCCGACCTGAGCGCCGAGCGTTTCGTCGCCGATCCGTACGATGCGCCCGGCGCGACGATGTACCGGACCGGCGACATCGCCAGCTGGGAGCCGGACGGCACGCTGCGCTACGTGGGCCGCCGCGACGCGCAACTGAAGATTCGCGGTTTTCGCGTCGAGCCGGGCGAGATCGAGACGGCCGCGCTGGCGGCGGGGCTGTACCGCCAGTGCGCGGTGGTGCCCGACGAGCGCAAGCGCATCCGCCTGTTCGCCGCGAAGCCGGTCGACGCGGCGGCGACGCCCGATGCGCTGCGCGCCGTGCTGGCCGCCACGCTGCCCGACTACATGGTGCCGTACGACATCACGACGCTCGACGTGCTGCCCGCGACGCCGAACGGCAAGATCGACCGCGCCGCGCTGGCGCGCCTGCCGGTGTCGCGTGCGGGAAGCGACACGCGCGATGCACCGCGCGGCGCGCTGGAGATGCGTCTCGCCGAGATGTGGGCGACGCTGCTCGAACTCGCGCCGGACGAGATCGGCCGCGATGCGTCGTTCTTCGAACTGGGCGGCCATTCGCTGCTGGTGTCGCGGCTGATGCTGGCGGTGAAGCGCGAGCTGGGCGGCAACGCGGCGCTCGCGCGTTTCATGGAGCGGCCGACCATCGCCGCGCTCGCGGCGCTGCTGACCGACGAGTCGGGCGAGCGCGGCGCGAACGTGCCGGCGCGCGTGCACGACGATCGCCGCCTGCCCGACGACGTGCGACTGCCGGCCGACCAGCCGGCGGGCGACGGCCCCGGCGCGGTGCTGCTGACCGGCGCGAACGGCTTCCTGGGCAGCTTCATCCTCAGCGAGCTGATCAGCCGCACGAACCAGATCGTCTACTGCGTCGTGCGCGGCGACGACGATGCGAGCGCGCGCCGGCGGCTCGACGAAGCGGCGTTCGTCAACGGGCTCGGCCATCTGTGCGGGCATCCGCGCGTGCGGGTGCTGCGCGGCGATCTCGGCGCGCCGCGCCTCGGGCTGTCGGATGCGGTGTGGCAGACGCTCGCGGCCGAGGTCGGCGCGATTCATCACAACGGCGCACACGTGAACCACGTGTACGACTACCCGTACCTGCACGCGGAGAACGTCGGCTCGACGCTCGAACTGCTCCGCCTGTGCTGCAGCGGCCGCCGCAAGGCGCTGCATTTCGTATCGACGCTATCCGCGGCGAGCGCGACGGGCCCGACGGGCCGCCTGATCGAGGCGGCCCCGTCGGAGGCCGGCCCTGCCTTCGTCAACAACGGCTACAACCTGACGAAGTGGGTGTCCGAGCATCTCGTTGCCGAAGCGGCTGCGCGCGGGATCGACACGACCATCCTGCGGCCCGGCAACATCACGGGCCATTCGCGCACGGGGCTGTGCCAGCCGGGACGCAACCGGATCCTGCTGCTGCTCAAGGGCGCGGTGCAACTGGGCTGCGCGCCGCTCGCGAGCGAGGGCGGGCTGTTCGACCTGAGCCCGGTCGACTACCTGGCGCGGGCGATCGTCGCGTGCACGCTCGACGGCGCGCGCACCGAGCGCGTGTTCCATCTGCACAACCCGCGCCCGCTCGACTGGGCCGGCTATCTGCGCGCACTCGCGCGGCGCGGCTATCCGCTGCGTTTCGAGGCGCCCGAGGTCTGGCGCGAGCGGCTGTTGTCGATCGACGAATCGAATGCGTTGTTCGACGTCGTCGCGTTCTATCTCGACGACCGGCAGGACGATATCGGCGACATGGCCGTGATCGACCACGCGCGCACCGAGGCGACGCTGCGCCGGCTCGGCGTCACGTATCCGGACAAGGACGACGCGCTGCTCGATGCGCATTTCGGCTACCTCGCCGAATGCGGCTTCATGCCGCCGCCGCCCGAGCCGGCGCCGCGCGCGAACGACGCCCGCCGCGACGCCGAGCCCGAACCCGCGTGGTGAAGACGTACCCCGTTTGATCAATCGCTGTCATCGCATCATTCATCAAGGAGGCATCATGCTGCAACGTACTGCAACGCAACCCCGTCCGTCCACGCTCGTCTACGCGCCGCAAACGCCGATCCTGTCCGGCTCGGCCGATCTCGACGTGCCGGCGCGCGACGCGTGGCGCGTGGTCGGCGATTTCGCCGGCTTCTCGCGCTTCATCACGGGGCTCGACCATACCGACATGATCGGCGAAGGCGTGCGCTCGCTGCGCATCAAGCATTTCGCGGACGGCAACGTCGTCGTCGAACAGCTCAACAGCCACGACGACGAAGCGATGGTGATGACGTGGAGCCTGATCCATACGTCGTTCGACATCGGCAATCTGTGGGCGCTGATGCGCGTCGAACCGCGCGGCGACCAGGCCTGCACGGTGACGTGGGACATCGCCGGCGAACCGTCGCACGGCGGCGCCGCGCGCCAGCCGGAATTCGACGCGTTCGTCACCGGCTTCCTCGACATGGCGATGACGAACCTGCGCGCGCTGTTCAAGCCGCAGTAACCGTGCATCGCCCGCCGGCGCCGTGCCGCTACGCGGCCGCGCCGGCCCACGCGCCGGCCTTGCCCGGTGCGTGGCTTTTTTTCCCGGCCGGTGGTGCGCACGCGTCGTCGCGCGCTTGTGCGAACGCATCGCGCAGCGCGGCCTTCATGAAGTCGACCCAGGCGCGCGTCTTCGCGTCGAGATGCTGGCGCGACGCGTACACCAGGAACACGCCGATTTCCTCCGCCTGGTAGTCGGGCAGCACGCGCACGAGCGCGCCCGAGCGCAGGTCGGCCGCGGCGACGAAGTCCGGCAGCAAGCCGATTCCCGCGCCTTCGCGCACCGCGATCGCGAGCGACGCGGCGACGTCGGCCGTCATCGACGGATCGACGTCCACCGTTTGTGCTTCCGCACCGTTCCAGAGCGTCCAGATGCGCTCGTGATACGCGGGCGCGACCAGTTGCACGCAGCGATGGTGAACCAGCGCGCCCGGCGAATCGGGCATGCCGTGCGCATCGAGATACGCGGGCGACGCGCACAGCACGCTGCGGATGCGACCGACGTCGATCGCGACCTGCTCGGAGCTCGGCAGGCTCGGCATCGCGATCACCGCGACGTCGTAGCTGTCGCGCACCAGTTTCGGCAGGTGCGGCGCGAGCGTCAGGTCGACGCTCACGTCCGGGTAGCGCGCCTGGAATTGCCCGATCAGCGGAATCACGAAATGGTTCGCGATGCTGGCGCTGCAATGCGCGCGCAGCCGGCCATGCGGATGCACGCGCGCGTCGCGCGCCTCGCGCTCGCTCGCATCGACGGCCAGCGTGATGTCGCGGGCGCGCGCCAGATAGCGTTCGCCCGCTTCGGTCAGGCACATCGAGCGCGTCGTGCGGTTCAGCAGCCGGATGCCGAGACGATGCTCGAGCGACGCGACGAGCCGGCTGACGTGCGCGGTCGTGATGCCGAGCCGTTTGCCGGTCTCGGTGAAGGTGCCCGCGTCCGCGAGCGTGACGAACGCCTGCATGCTTTGAATCAGATCCATCGGGATAACGAAACCTCCGGCTGGCCGTATGGCAATGCCGCTACTGTAGCGACGGCCACGGCACGCCGCGCGCGCGCATCAGCGATCGATCGTCGCAAAACGGACAATCGACGCCGGGGTCAGCGCCGCCGGAAGTATTCGCTCGGCGCGACGCCGAGCGCCTTGCGGAACATCGCCGCGAATGCGCTGGGGCTGTCGTAGCCGTGTTCGAGCGCGAGTTCGAGGATCGGCGTGCCGGCGGCGAGGCGCGGCAGGCTCAGCAGCAGCCGCGCGTGGCGGCACCATGCGCCGTGCGTCATGCCCGTCTCGCGCTTGAACGCGCGGGCGAGCGTGCGTTCGTTCATGTGCGCGTCGCGTGCCCACGCCTGCAGCGTGACGACCGACGACGGGTCGTTGATGAGCCGCGTGCACAGCGCGACGAGCGCGGGATGGCGCGGCATCGGCACGTGCAGCGACAGCGACGGCGCGATCTCGATCTCGTCGAGGATCAGCGCGAGCACGCGGCCCGCGCGGTGCGACAGGTCGTAGTCGGCGGGCAGGTCGCAGGCCGTCACGATCAGTTCGCGCAGCAGCGTGCCGACCTCGATCACGCGGCATTCGGTCGGCAGGCTCGGCCGCACTTCGGGGCCGACGAACACGGTGCGCATCTGCACGTCGCCGGCCGAGCGGATCTCGTGCTGCGTGCCGCCCGGCACCCACACCGCGCGGCCCGTCGGCACGACCCAGCTGCCCGCGTCCGCGTGCACGATCATCACGCCGGAAATCGCGTGGATCAGCTGGCCCTGGCGGTGCGAATGCGGCGGGTACGCCATGCCCGCCGGCGAGTCGGAGGCGACGACGGCGATCTGCTTGTCACGCGCCTGGCGCTCGAGTGCGATGAAGAAATTTTCCAATTGATCGGGATTGTCCTTTTCTCGACGACGAATGCGCTTTACGCGCGAGATCGACCGCATAGGTCGAAATTACCATAAGCCCATCGTTTGTTCGACCTCCTTGCCACTGCCACCCGATGCGCGTTCCGTCCATTCCGTCCGCTTCGCCCGTTTCTCCCGCCGTCGAGACACGCTTGCCGCGCGTGCGGCGCGCCACCTGTGCGGCCGTGCTGCTGGCGTCGGCCGCGCTGGCCGCGTGTTCGGTCGGCGAGCCGTATCGGCCGCCGGTGTCCGACGCGACGCGCACCGGGCCGTTTGACGCGGTGGCCGACGTGCCGGCCGCGGCCGCCGGCGAACCGCCGCAACGCTGGTGGCGGCTGTACGACGATCCCGTACTCGACGGCCTCGTGCGCGATGCGCTGGCGCAGAACCGCGATCTCGCCGCGGCCGTCGCGCGGGTCGAGCGTGCGCGTGCCGTGTTCGACGAGGCGGGCGCCGCGCGGTTGCCCGACACGACGGCCGGCTTCGGCGTCGACTACGGCAAGCACGCGCCCGACCAGATCGTTGCGGCGGCCAAGGACACCGATGCGCGCACGCGCTGGGGTTTCGCGCCGTCGTTCTCGCTGTCGTGGGAAGTCGATCTGTGGGGCCGCGTGCGCCATCTGGTCGACGCCGCGCAGGCCGACGCCGACGCGGTGCAGGCCGCGTCCGATGCGATGCGCGTCGTGGTGGCCGCCGAGACGACGGCCGCGTATGCGCAGGTGTGCGCATACGGCGAGCGGATCGACGTGGCCGAGCAGTCGGTCGGCATCGCGGACCGGCTGGCCGCGCTGACGGCGAAGCAGCGCGCGCACGGGCTCGTGTCCGACCTCGAAGTGGCGCGTTCGCGCGCGTTCGCCGACGATACGCGCGCCGATTTGCCGGCGCTCGTCGGCTCACGGCGCGCGGCGCTGTACGAACTGGCGGTGCTGACCGGGCGCGCGCCCGGCGCGCTGCCCGACGCCGCCGCGCATTGCCGCACCGCGCCGATGCTCGCTCGGCCGTTCCCGGTCGGCGACGGCGCGTCGCTGCTGCGCCGTCGCCCCGACCTGCGCGAGAGCGAGCGCCAACTGGCCGCCGCGAATGCGCGGATCGGCGTGGCGACGGCCGAGCTGTATCCGTCGATTTCGCTCGGCGGCTCGGTGAACTGGCTGTCGACCGGCGGCGATCCGTCGACGCTCGGCGACAAGTACGCGATCGCTTGGGGCGTCGGCCCGCTGATCACGTGGCGCTTTCCGAACATGGCGGTGAGCCGCGCGCGGCTCGCGCAGGCCCGCGCCGACGACACGCTCGCCCGTGCGCAATTCGATGCGCAGGTGCTGCGCGCGCTGAAGGAAACCGAGCAGGCGCTGGCCCGCTACGGCGCCGCGTGGCGCCGCCGCGCCGCGCTCGAAACCGCGCGTGCCGAGCATGCGCGCGCCTATCGCCTCGCCGAGCTGAACTACGAAGCCGGCGCCCTCGATTTCCTCGGCGTGCTCGACGCGCAGCGCAGCCTCGTCGCGGTCGATTCGGCGCTGGCCGAGTCGACGCAGCAGGTCTCGCTCGACCAGGTCGCCGTGTTCAAGGCGCTCGGAGGCGGCTGGCAACCGTAGCCGGCCACGTTCGCCGCGTCCCTGTCCGTTCTCTTGCACGCCAACTCATCATTCCGATCATGAGCACGACTGCCGTACCCGAAAAAGCCAAAACCGCCCGGTTCTCCCGGCGCCAACTGATCGCCGCGGGCGTCGTGCTCGCCGTCATCGCGCTCGCCGTGTTCGGCTGGCACTGGTGGACCGTCGGCCGTTTCATCGAAAGCACCGACGACGCGTATGTCCGCGCCGACGTCGTGACCGTCAGCTCCCGCGTGTCGGGTTACGTCACGCAGGTGGCGGTCGACGACAACCAGCCGGTGAAGCGCGGCGACGTGCTCGTGCGGCTCGACGACCGCGACTATCGCGCGAAGGTCGACGATGCGCAGGCCGCCGTCGCGGCGGCCGACGCGACGCTGCAGGCCGAGCAGGCGGCGGCCGCGATGCTCGACGCGCAGATCGGCCAGCAGCGCAGCCAGATCGCGCAGGCCGACGCCGATGCGGCCGCCGCGCGCGCCGAAGCCGCGCGGCGCGACGCCGATGCGACGCGCTACAAGCAACTGCTGGCCGAATCCGCCGCGAGCGGGCAGCGCTGGGAGCAGGCCCATGCGGACGCATTGAAGGCGCGCGCCGAGCTGACCCGCGCCGGCGCGGCCGTGCGGGTGCAGACCGACCAGCAGACCGTGCTGCAGCGCCGCCGCGAACAGAGCACCGCGGCGATCGCGCAGGCACGCGCCCGGCTTGCGGCGGCCCAGGCGAAGCTGGCGCTCGCGCAACTCGATCTCGACCACACGGTGATCCGGGCGACGCGCGACGGCAGCGTCGGCCAGCGCGCGGTGAGAGCCGGCCAGTACGTCGAAGTCGGGATGCCGCTGCTCGCGGTGGTGCCGCTGAGCGACGTGTACGTGGTGGCGAACTTCAAGGAAACGCAGTTGGGCGCGATGCACGACGGCCAGCCCGTCCAGATCGACGTCGACACCTATTCGGGCCATACGCTGCACGGCCGCGTGATCGGCCTCGCGCCGGGCTCGGGCGCGCAGTTCGCGCTGCTGCCGCCGGACAACGCGACCGGCAACTTCACGAAGATCGTGCAGCGCATCCCGGTGAAGATCCGCGTCGATACGCCGCCGGCCGGCGTCGTGCTGCGGCCCGGGATGTCCGTGATCGCGCGCGTCGACACGCGCGGCACGCAGGGGGCCGGCTCGTGACCGCGGCGACCGCGCAGGCTGCGCACGAAGATACCGTTTCGCTGCGCGCGTGGGTCGCCGTGCTCGGCGGCGTGTTCGGCTGCTTCATGGCCGGCATGAACGTGCACGTGACCAATGCGTCGCTGCCCGACATCCGCGGCTCGCTCGGCGCGAGCTTCGAGGAAGGGTCGTGGATCACCACCGCGTACCTGGTCGCCGAGATCGTCGTGATTCCGCTGACCGGCTGGCTCGTGCAGGTGTTTTCCGCGCGACGCGTGCTGCTGGTCGGCGCGACCGGCTTTCTCGCGTTCTCGCTCGCGTGCTCGGTCGCGCCGAGCATCTCGACGATGATCATTGCGCGGGCGCTGCAGGGTGCGTTCGGCGGCGTGCTGATTCCACTGTCGTTCCAGCTGATCGTCACCGAATTGCCGCCGTCGAAACATCCGCTCGGGATGGCGCTGTTCGCGATCGCGAACAACGTCGCGCAGGCGGCCGGGCCGTCGGTCGGCGGCTGGCTCACCGACATGTATTCGTGGCGCTGGATCTTCTATCTGCAGATTCCGCCGGCGATCGCGCTGGTCGCGGCGATCGGCTGGGCGATCCGGCCCGTGCCGGTGCAGCTCGGGATGCTCAGGCGGGCCGACTGGTTCGGCATCGCGACGATGGCGGTCGGCTTGAGCGCGTTGCAGATCGTGCTGGAGGAAGGCGGGCGCAAGGACTGGTTCGCGTCGGACCTGATCGTCGAGCTGTCGATCGTCGCGGCGCTCGGGCTGGCGGCGTTCGTCGCGATCGAGCTGCGGCGCAAGGAGCCGTTCATCAACCTGCGGCTGCTCGGCCAGTACAACTTCGGGATCGCGAGCCTGATGCAGTTCCTGTTCGGCGCGGTGGTGTTCGGCGTGGTGTTCCTCGTGCCGAACTACTTCGCCGAGCTGCACGGCTACAGCGCGCGCGACATCGGCCTCGCGATGATTCCGTACGGGCTCGTGCAGTTCGCGATGTCGTTCCTCACGCCGCCGCTGATGCGCCGCACCAGCCCGCGGACGACGATCGTGCTCGGCTTCGTGCTGGTCGCGGCCGGGTGCCTGATGAACATTCACCTCGACGCCGACGCTGCGTCGAACGTGATCGTCCCGTCGCTGATCGTGCGCGGGATCGGGCAGTCGTTCGTCGTGATCGCGCTGGCCGTGATGGCCGTCGACGGAATCGAGAAGGCGCAGCTCGGGTCGGCGTCGGGCGTGTTCAACATGGTCCGCAACGTCGGCGGCGCGATCGGCATCGCGGTGATGAGCCAGATCGTCGTCGAGCGGCAGAAGCTGCATGCGATGCGCATCGGCGAGGCGGTCACGCCGTTCTCCGAGGCGTTCCAGGAGCGCATGGCGATGCTCGCGCGGCTGCTCGCGCGCGTGCATGCGCCGCGCGCGGACGTGCTGCCGGGCGGATCGTTCTCCGGCGTGCATGAACTTGCGCTGGGGCTCGTCAACCAGCGCGTGATGCGCGAGGCGCTGCTGATGGCGTACAGCGATACGTTCCTGATCGCGGGAATCGCGATGATCGGGTGTACGGCGGCGGCGTTCATTCTCAAGGGGAAGAAAAAGGCGTGAGGGCCGGCTGTGGCTGACCTCGATCCGGATTGCCGTGTCCGTCGCCGTTGCCGTCACGCGAAGATCGCCGCCGATCTCCGTCTCGATCTGCCGCTCCGTGCTTTGCAGGTTCGCGAAGGCGACGGACCGCATCCTTTCGCTGCATCGCCGAATACCGTCGGCGGTTTCCATTATTTCATATTTCGATTATTATCGAAATATGGAAACGAACCAGACCGTCGCCGCCTTGTCGGCGCTCGCCCACGAATCCCGGCTCGCCGTGTTCCGCGCGCTCGTGCAGGCAGGGCCGCCGGGCCTGCCCGCGGGGCAGATCGCCGCCTTGCTCGACGTGCCGCCATCGTCGCTGTCCTTTCATCTGAAGGAACTGGCCCATGCCGCGCTCGTCACGAGCCGGCAGGAAGGCCGCTTCGTCATCTACAGCGCGAACTTCGCGACGATGAACGGCCTGCTGGCCTATCTCACCGAGAACTGCTGCGGCGGCAATCCATGCTCGCCGGTGTCCGCGTGTTCGACGTCCGGCACGCAAACCTGTTGACGCGTTCGCGCGCATTGCCCATGACCACCCACGTACTGATCCTCTGCACCCACAACTCGGCGCGCAGCGTGCTGGCCGAGGGGATGCTCAACCATTGGGCCGCGAAGCTCGGCAAGGACATGCGCGCGTACAGCGCGGGCAGCGCGCCGAGCGGCCGGCTCGATCCGTTCGCGCTGGACGCGCTGACGAACGCCGGCGTCGACACGAGCGGCTACCGCAGCAAGAGCTGGGACGAATTCGTCGGCGCCGGCGCGCCTGACATGCGCGTCGTCGTCACGGTATGCGACAGCGCGGCCGCCGAAACCTGCCCGCACTGGCCCGGCAGCCCGGTGAAAGTGCACTGGGGCTATGCCGATCCATCGAATGCGCCGGGCGGCGATGAAGGCAAGCGTCTCGCGTTCGAACTCACGCGCGAGGCGCTCGGCTACCGGATGCTGCAATTGCTGGCGCTGCCGCTCGATCGCATGAGCAACGCCGAACTCCAGGCGGCACTCGTGGAGATTTCCCGAAACTGACTGCGCGCATGGCGACCGGCGAGAAGCCGCTGGCCGCTCGCGACACCGAGATCGATACCCGTTCAATGAACGCACCCGACGTCTCGCCGGCAGGCAAGGCGGCCGCCATGCCCGCCATCAATTTCTTCGAACGCTATCTGACCGTCTGGGTGGCACTGTGCATCGTCGCCGGTATCGCGCTCGGGCAAGCGCTGCCCGGCCTGTTTCAGCACATCGGCCGGATGGAATATGCACACGTCAACTTGCCGGTTGGCCTGCTGATCTGGGTGATGATCGTTCCGATGCTCGTGAAGGTCGATTTCGGCGCGCTGCATGAAGTGCGTCGGCATGTGAAAGGCATCGGCGTCACGCTCGTCGTGAACTGGCTCGTCAAGCCGTTCTCGATGGCGCTGCTCGGCTGGCTGTTCATCCGGCATCTGTTCGCGTCGCTGCTGCCGGCCGACCAACTCGACAGCTACATCGCCGGGCTGATCCTGCTGGCCGCCGCGCCGTGCACGGCGATGGTATTCGTGTGGAGCCGGCTGACGGGCGGCGATCCGCTGTTCACGCTGTCGCAGGTCGCGTTGAACGACAGCATTATGGTGGTCGCGTTCGCGCCGCTGGTCGGGCTGCTGCTCGGGATGTCCGCGATCACGGTGCCGTGGGCGACGTTGATCACGTCGGTCGGGCTCTACATCGTCATCCCCGTGATCGTCTCGCAGGTCTTGCGCAAGCGGCTGCTGGCCAAAGGGCGGGCGGCATTCGACGCCGCGATGACGAAGATCGGCCCGTGGTCGATCGCCGCGCTGCTCGCGACGCTCGTGCTGCTGTTCGCGTTTCAGGGCGAAGCGATCCTCAAGGAGCCGCTGGTCATTGCGCTGCTCGCGGTGCCGATCCTGATCCAGGTGTTCTTCAACTCGGCGCTCGCTTACTGGCTCAATCGCGCGGTGGGCGAGAAGCACAACGTTGCGTGCCCGTCCGCGCTGATCGGCGCGTCCAACTTCTTCGAGCTGGCCGTCGCGGCCGCGATCAGCCTGTTCGGCTTTCATTCGGGCGCGGCGCTGGCGACCGTCGTCGGCGTGCTGGTCGAGGTGCCGGTGATGTTGCTGGTGGTGCGCGTCGTCAACCGGTCGAAAGGCTGGTACGAGCGCGCGTGAACGAACGGGCGTATCCATCTGCATGAACGACATCCTGATTCATCGCCATGACACGGAGGGCAAGCGTGCTTGATCTTTCTAACGACCTGCCGCAACTCGATCTCGAATCGTTTCGCGTGCCGGATGCCGGACAGTTGCGGCCGGCTTCTCCGTCCACGCATGCGCCGCGGTTCCTGTTGCTGTACGGCTCGCTGCGCGAGCGCGCCTTCAGCCGCCTGCTGATCGAGGAAGCCGCACGCCTGCTGACGGCGATGGGCGCCGAGGTGCGCGTGTTCAACCCGAGCGGCCTGCCGCTGCCCGACGATGCGCCGGAGAGCCATCCGAAGGTCGTCGAGCTGCGCGAACAGGTGCAGTGGTCGGAAGGCATGGTGTGGTGCTCGCCCGAGCGGCATGGCGCGATGACCGGGATCATGAAGGCGCAGATCGACTGGATTCCGCTGTCGATGGGCGCCGTCCGGCCGACGCAGGGCAAGACGCTCGCGGTCATGCAGGTCAGCGGCGGCTCGCAGTCGTTCAATGCGGTCAATCAGATGCGCGTGCTCGGCCGCTGGATGCGCATGCTGACCATCCCGAACCAGTCGTCGGTGGCGAAGGCGTTCGGGGAATTCGACGAAGCCGGGCGGATGAAGCCTTCGGCCTATTTCGATCGGGTGGTGGACGTGCTGGAGGAACTGGTCAAGTTCACGCTGCTGACGCGCGATGTCGGGCCGTATCTCGTCGATCGGTACAGCGAGCGGAAGGAGAGTGCGGAGGCGTTGTCGAAGCGGGTGAATCAGTGGAGTATCTGATGCGCGACGGGGCGGCCGGAATGCACTGCCGCCCGTTCAATTGACAACGCAGGAAGCAGATCGAAGACGATCGCGTTCGCGATGTCGATGAAGCATGCGCAGACCGCCGCGCCGACGGGCAACATGCAACACGTACGTCGGCGGCTCGACAGCGGGCGACACCGATCCCCCGACGCTGCAAAGGCGATGAAAAAATCGATTAGCGATCGAAATCGTCCGTAGGACGAATCAGCCTAGTCCGATTTACTTGCTCGCGAACCGAACGTGATACTTGCACCAGCGAACTTCGATTCATACGAGCGCGGTGCGGTTCCGCCGAGGGCGATCTCCATGGGCATCACGGACCATCAACACATCATCGGACGATTGGCGACATGGCTTGCAGGGTCGCCGACCGGCACGTGGCCGCCGTATCGCCGCCGCGTGTCGCGCGCGGCCGGCGACGCGTATGACCGCTTCTTCCAGGATTCGAGCATCGCGATACGCGTGCTCGGCCAGAAGGCCGCGCAGCACGAAGCGATGCTCGCGACGCTCGGCGCGACCGCGTTGTCCGCGCCGCCGCCGCACATGCTCGACACGCTGCGCACGCGGATGCCCCAGCTCGACGGGCTCGAGTTCCGGCCGCCGGGTGCGGGCCGGCACGATGCCAGTCTCGCCGTTCGACGCTCGCCGCCGCGCGATGCCACGACGTTCTCGATCGAATTCGCCGGCGACGGTTACTGGCTCGCCGCCGATTCCGGCTGGGCCGTGCGGATCGACCCGGGGCAACTGCTGGCGCCGGGCGACTGGCCCGATTCGCTGGCATCCGCGGCGCTGCATCTGCAAGGGCGCGCGTTCGAGCTGCTGCATCGCGACGCGCCGGCCACGCCGTTCGGCTGGACGATGCACGTCGAAAAACACCTGCCTGCACGACCGCAGGCGTATGTGCTGACGACGACGCGCACGCTCACGGCGGCCGACCTGCCGTGGCTGTCGATCGCGCTGTGGAATGTCGTGGCCGCGCTGCTGGTGCTGGGCGCGCTCGGCGCGTGGCGGCTGCGCGACGCGCGTCGCCGCGAGCACGCCCGCGCGCGGCTCGACGGCGTGACGCGCCTCGATACGCTCGGCGAAATGGCGGCCGGCCTCGCGCATGAGCTGAACCAGCCGCTGACCGCGATCGTCACGCACACGCGCGCAGCCGAGCGGATGCTCGATACGCCGTCGGAGCGCGACAGCGTGCGCCGTGCGTTGCAGACGAGCGTCGCGCAGGCGAAGCGCGCCGCGGCGATTCTCGACCGCCTGCGCACCGCGATGACGTCGAGCCGCGACGACGCGCGCCGTGCGCTCGATCCGGACGCGCTGATGGCGTCGCTGCTGTTCCTGCACGCGGACGACGCGGCGCGCGAGCACGTCGCGCTGACGTGGCGCAACGCGGCGCCGCGCGCCCGGCCGCTGGCCGATCCGGTCGCGGTCGAGCAGATCCTGCACAACCTGATCCGCAACGCGCGCGACGTGCTGGCAGGCGCGCCGCGCGGCGAGATCCGCGTGAGCGGTGCACGCGACGGCCGGCATTACCGGTTCAGTGTGACCGACACCGGGCCGGGCGTGCCGGACGACGCGCTGCCGCGGCTGTTCGAGCCATTCTTCACGACGCGCACGGACGGGCTCGGCCTCGGGCTGCCGTTGTGCGACACGCTCGCGCAGCGTCAGGACGGCGCGCTGACCATTCGGAACCTGCCGTCCGGCGGTGCCGAGGCGGTGCTGTTGCTGCCGATGGCGCGGGAGGGGCATGGATGAGCACGCATGAAGCCATGCATCCGCCGGAGGCCGGGTCCGTCGTCGCGATCGTCGACGACGACGAAGCCGTGCGCGACGGCCTCGCGCTGCTGCTGTGGACCGTCGGCTTGCGCACCCGCCGTTTCGCCGATGCGCACGCGTTTCTCGCGGAAGCCGACGACAGCACGCTCGGCTGCGTGCTGCTCGACCTGCGGATGCCGGGGATGAGCGGGCTCGACGCGCTCGATTGTCTCGCCGGCCGGCGTAGCCTGCCGGTGATCGTGCTGACCGGCCATGGCAACGTCGATGCGTGCCGGCGTGCGTTCAAGCGCGGCGCGTGCGATTTCCTGCGCAAGCCGGTCGACGACGACGAACTGATCGACGTGGTCCAGCAGGCGCTGCGCGGGCACGCGGACCGGCGCGACGGCGACGCGGCGGAACAGGCCCGCGCGAGCCGGATGGCGACGCTGAGCGCGCGCGAGCGCGACGTGCTCGACGGCATCGTGCGCGGCGGCAGCAACAAGGCAATCGCGCGCGATCTCGGGCTGTCGCCGCGCACGGTCGAGACGTATCGCGCGAACCTGTTCGACAAATTGCAGGTCGCGTCGCTCGTCGAGCTGGTGCGCGACTACGCGGCGCTCGCGGGCGTATCGGCGACGTAGCGGCGCGACGATGCCGCGGCGCAGGAGCGGAAGCGGCTCGACGCGCGGTGTCCCTACGTCGTGCGATTTCGCAACGCGAACCGGATCGCGTCCGGCCTGACTCGCGGCAAGGTCCGAATCGCGCGCCCGACCGCGATTCCCGCGCGGAACGAACGTGGGCACGTTGTGCCCCGTGATGACCGCTTACCCCGATTTTTTCCGCCACGCCCGCGCGGCCGGTTTCGACCGACTCGCATCGAGCGTGGCATCGCGTTGTTTTTTCAGTAGAGAGCATTCGAATGAATACGACCCGAATCACGATGATCCGGCTTGCCGCGGCGGCGCTGTTCGCGACGACGGCGATCGCGCCCGGCGCGCATGCGGCCGATGCGCCGGCATCGGCGCCTGCCGCGCCGACCGGTCATGGCTTCGACTACGATCACCAGCGCGAGTGGCATCTCGAATCCGGCGACGCGCAGTCGCCGGTCGCGATCGATTCCGCAACGGTCAAGCGCGCGACGCGCTACGAGGACGAGAACGTCGCGATCGACGTGCATATCGCCGACACCCGCGCGAAGGCGATCGATAACGGCCATACGATCCAAATCGTGCCGGCCGGCGGCAGCGCGACGATCCGCGGGCGGCATTTCCGGCTTCAGCAGATTCATTTCCACGCGCCGGCAGAGCATACGCTGGACGGTCGCAGCTCTCCGATCGAGGGGCATTTCGTGTTCCGCTCGCAGGACGGGCGGCTGGCCGTCGTCGCGGTGTTCTATCGCACCGGCAGCGAGAACGCGCAGTTCGCGGCGGTGATGGATGCGCTGCGCGGCGCGGATACCGCGAGCGTGCCGTCGTTCCACGCAGCCGCGCTGATGCCGCGCAGCGTGAAAACCTACTACCACTACCTCGGTTCGCTCACGACGCCGCCGCTGACCGAGAACGTCGAATGGTACGTGCTGGACGAGCCGGTCGAGTTGTCGGCGGACGACATCACCGCATTCCGGATGCGTTACTCGCACAACGCGCGCGTGGTTCAACCGTTGAACGGCCGGCCGCTGCTGCGTTACGACGCGAAGTAAGCGCGCGCCTCCGTAGCGCTACGGAGGCGCCACCCGTTCGCGTACGGGTTCAGCGTGCATGACGAATTTCCTACGATGGCGTGATCTCCTCTCATCGTTCAGGAAGTCACGTCATGATCAAGTCTTTCGCCCTCCCGTTGTCGCTCGCACTGCTGTTCTCGGGCGCGGCATTCGCCGATACGGTCGCACCGGAAACGAAAAAGCAGGACCCGAGCGACGCGGGTTACTACGCGACCGCGCGCGTCATCGGCGCGTTTGACAACGCCGTGAACATGGAGCTGACGAGCCCGCGTGTGACGAGCCGCATCGGCGGCCCGGACGGGCAGGATCGCGTGACGGGCTCGGTCGCGGGCGGCTACCAGTTCGGTAACGGCTGGCGCGCGGAAGGCGAATACGTGTTCAAGCGCTCCGGCAACTTCGTCAGCTACTGGGCGCCGTTCGACGCGAACGCGAACGAATTCCATGTGTCGTCGCAGCGGCTGATGCTCAACGGCTATCGCGACTTCGACCTGGGGCGTGGTTTCTCGGTGTACGGCACGCTCGGCGTCGGTGTCGCGATCGTGTCGGCCGAAGGCTGGCAGGGCAACGACACGCGTCGCTTCGAGTCGAAGACGCAGACCAACCTCGCGTATTCGGCCGGCGCGGGCGTGAGCTATGCGATCAACAAGCGTTTCACGATCGACGTCGGATATCGCTATGTCGACATGGGCAACGTCGAGACGGGCTTCAACACGTTCGTGAACCGCGTGTCGGCGCGCGACGAGCAACTGAAGTCGAAGCTGTCGTCGAACGAAGTGTTCATCGGGCTGCGCGGGCGGTTCTGAGCGCCACGCGGTCTTGTCGCGAACGCGCGGCGTTGCGCGTTCGTTTCCGGAGCTGTGTGGCCGCGCATCGGTATCCGGCCGGAACGTGCGATGGCGCATCGTGAAAGGGCCGGAAACGAAATTGCGTTGACGCGCATCGTTGCCGCTCGAATAAGCCCAGTCCGATTTACTCGGGATATCCCCTACGGCGATACTCGAAGCCAATCAAATTTACTCACGGGAGCACGGATTGGCGCGGCGGATGTCGGGCGATCCGTCGTCGACATCATGGGCATGCAAGACATCGAAGGACGCTTCGCGTTGCCGCTCGCGCGGCCTTTTTCAGATCTGCCGCCGCCGTTCGGGCGCCGCCGCAGGCCGTTCGTCACAAGCAAGCAGCCGAAGCCGGGCGTGTTCGACCTGAGCGGCACGCGCGAGGCGCCGGTGCCCGCCGCCGTGCGCGCGGCGGATTTCGGTTCGGACAACAAGCCGTGGGTGAAGCCGCGTCTGGCACGCCGGGGATGGCAGCCGACGGTGCTGACGCTGGTGGCCGGTCTCATACTGGGTTCCGTGGGCCTGGCGGGCGCGCACGCGTTTCATGGCGGCAGGCGCGCCCCGGCGCGAAACACCGTTTATCAGGCGGCGATCGCGACGACGCCGGCCCGGAGCGAGACGGCATCCGTGATCGTGCCCGCTGACCCGGACGACGCGTCGGGCACTGCAGCCGCGGCGGCTGCCACGGCAATCGGCGTACGGGCGGCCGCACGCGATGAAGCCGCGCCGATGCCGGGTGCATCGGCCGGGACGCCTTCCGAGCGGAAATCCGCGAGCACGGCGCGCAGGAAATCGGTGCGCCCGGAAACCGCTCGCGAGCGTCTCGCCGCGGCGGCTCCCGCGTCGGGCGCGGCATCGCGCACGCATGCCGAGCGTCAGGACGACGCATCGTCGGCCGCGTCGCGGCCGGCTCATGCCGCCGTCGGCATGACCGCCTCGGAGTTCAAGCAATGGCTCGCCGAAACGCGCGAGCCGGCGCGTGCGGCATCGGCCGACGTGTCGCCGGGCACGGATCTGCAGGTGGCGTTGCCGAGTCACACCCGTCTCGTCGAAGCCGGAAGCGCAGGTACGCAATGACGTTCGACCGCCTGATCCCCGAAATCCTGTTCGGCTTCATGGGTCTCGTCGGCATCATCAATCCGTTCGGGATGGCATTCGTGTTTCTCGAGCGCACGCAGTCGCTGACCGAGCCCGAACGCGCGCTGCTGTCGAAAAAGCTCGGGCGAAACGTTTTCTTCACGCTGCTCGTGATCTTCTTCGTCGGCGCGCCGGTGCTGAACTTCTTCGGCATCTCGATGGAAGCGTTGCGAATCGGCGGCGGCTTCGCGGTGGCCGTGGCCGGCTGGTCGATGCTGAATGTGCCGGATGTCTCGACCGACGCGTCGATGGCGCAGGGCAGCGATTTCCCGAATCTGATGTCGCGCGCGTTTTTTCCGATGACGGTGCCGCTCACGATCGGCCCCGGCTCGATCGCGGCCGGTATCGCGCTGCATGCGAACCGTTCGCACGGCGTGAAGGATTATGTGCTGTCCGGCGTGATCTCGGTGGCGGTCGCGGCGCTGGTCGCGTTCGCGATCTGGCAGATCTACAGCCGTGCGACGACGCTGGCGCGCTATCTCGGCAGCGAAGGGACGAAGGTCGCGATGCGCGTCTCCGCGTTCCTGCTGCTGTGCGTGGGCGTGCAGATCATGCTGACGGGATTGGCGGCATTCGCGCAGATGCTGGGCGGGCACGCGGGGTGAGGGATCCCGGCAACGGCCGATCACGCGTCTGAACCGCGTGGGAGCATGAATTTCTCGAGGCGATTGTTGCTGAGGTCGGTGTGTTCGTGCGTCAAATCCGATCAGGGGCCGCCATGCGAACCAGCGTGACAAGCGATTGACGACGATCTTGATACGAAAACCCCCCAGGTAGCCGAACCCGGAATGGACAAGGCTGATTTGTTCCGAGAGGCAATCAAGACGTTCGTGCGTGTCCGGGAGATCTTGCCGATGCTGCCCGTCGCATTACGCCAGCGACGACGGAAGCTACTCGGGACAGGGCTGATTCTTGCCGCGGCTATCGCGCGTGGCGGCCTTTGGCGGGCACGCTGCGGTGCGCATGGGTGTCCGGCGCACGTTGCGCGGGAAGCGCGACGCCGCAGTGCGGGCAGCACGGCCCGTTGCCGTCGCTTGGCCGCGTGTTCGCCCTGGCGCGCTCCATCGCCGAGGCAACGAGTTCGGCGCCCATGATCCCGGTCGGAAACGCGATGATCCCGTAGCCGAGCAGGATCGCGCACGACGTGATCAACCGGCCGAGCGGCGTGACGGGCGTCAGGTTGCCGTAGCCGGTCGTGCTCATCGTCACGGCCGCCCAGTAGACGCCCACCGGAATGCTCGTGATCCCGTGCTCGGGCCCTTCGACCAGAAAGATCACGGTGCCGAGAATCACGACGAGCACGAACATCCCGCCGATGAACACGAAGATCTTGCGCCGCGCGCGCGTGAGCGCACGGATCAGCATCTGCCCTTCCTCGAGATAGATCGACAGCCCGAGGATGCGGAACACGCGCAGCAGACGCAGCAGCCGCACGTCGATCAGCGCATGCAGGCCGGGGAAGAAGAACGCGAGATAGGTCGGCAGCACCGACACGAGATCGACGATGCCAAAGAAGCTGCGCGCATACGCGACCGGCTTCTTCGCGGTGCAGAGGCGCAGCAGATACTCGGCGGAAAACAGCAGCGTGAACGCCCATTCGGCCGCGTAGAGCGCATGGCCGTATTGCGCGTGCAGCGTCTGCACGCTGTCGGCCATCACGACGAGCACGCTCGCGACAATGAGCGCGAGCACCGCGATGTCGAGCTTGCGCAGGAAAGCAGGGCGGCGCGCGACATGCGCGAGGGCATTGCGCGCCGTATCGAAGGAGGACTGGATCAGTGAAATCATGTGCCGCAGTGTACGGACGGCATCTCGCCGGGCCAATCGGACCTGTCCGATATGAGCTGTATGAGCCGGCCCCGATCTTCTTTCGTGCCCTGTTTCCAGGGATGCGCCGGAAACCATCAACGTTGACGCAATGGTGCGTCCCGAGTTGGTGCCGCTCAGACTATCGGTGCCGTTCTAAGTCTTAACGCATGAGCTTCGCAGATTTGCACCGAGCCGTATCAGTGCTCGTTGAGCGTAGTCCCGAGACGTTGTGTGCTGTGCCCGCTCAATGCAACTGATATGCCCTGCGCGCACGACATGAGACGGGACGGAAAACCACGCGGTGTCCCTCTAGACCTGTTCGATCAGGAATCGCTCGCGTTTTTTCCCCTTGATCCAGCCGGGTTCGCGACCGCGGCCACTCCACGTCGCGCCGGTTTTGGGATCGCGATACCGGGCCGGGATACGACCTTGGCCGACCTGCGGGGCGGAGGCGCTGCGCCGACGCCCAAAGACCTGCTCGGGGGTCAGCGCGTATTCGGCCACACGCGCGCGAACTTCCGCGAGAACGATGTCAAGCTCAGCCAGGCGGGCCTGTTCTGCTTGTTGTCTGAGCTGTTCAGCTTGCGCCTTCAATTCGAGATACGTTGGCATCGAATCGACTCCTATCGGATGAGCTCGCGTCGAAACTGGAAAAGATCGGCGCGTACGACCGATTAAACCGGCTCGCGAAAGCGAGGGTGCGTGCGTTCAAATGAATTGTCGCGGAAAATCTCACGCTTCTGACCTCCATAGTCTCGTAGTTGACGATGCGTCGTTCCGCAGCAAACACTGCATCGGCTGGCCGGCGAACGATATGCGGCGACATCGCAAATCGATTGCGTAGCGATTGAGCTGGTTTTTGCGCGCGGTGTTACCGCTTTTGAGTAGGTTGATCCCGTTGAGGCTCAGTGCCGAGGTGATCATGGTCATGAAGAGGTGGACGCATGGAACGCCCCGAGAAGGCTGACTATACGAACGAGCAGTGTTCGCTGTCGCCCGACGAATGCTCGGCGCTGCAAGCGCGCGTGCGGCGAGCAGAACAGGAAGTCGGTCGATTGCACAATCGCCTTGAGCTGAAAACCCAGGAACTGGCTAACTTGACCCGTGCAATTGTCGATTCTTCCGTCAGCCATTGCGATGTCGAGGCGCGATTGCAACGCGAGCTTCACGCGGTGTGCACGGGCATGGGCGGAACCACAATGCCAATGTCTGGTTTGCCCCTTCAAGCTGATTCGCCCGGCAAGCTTGTCACGGTCGAATTGCCTTATACGACAACGATCTTGGGCGTGTTGTTCGAGAGCATGTTCACGTTTTGGGCCGATTGTGATCCTCGACGCCTGCCCAAATCGTCGACCGTGGCGCGTGCCATCGACGAGCGACTTGGGTTTTCTGCTCAGGCCAACGGCGAAGCGTCACGCAGTGCTCAGGCTTATGCATCTGCGATTCGGCCGGACTGGGTGAAAGACACCGATCGCCGACATCATCGCGCGGGCCCGCGCATGTAGCGCGTTCGCGCCGGGCGAGTGTGTTCAAACCCGGCGCGGCGCGCAATCTCGCCGAGATGCCGCCAGTTTCTGGTCGGAAACGGTGTTTGACACCGGCCAGCGGCCTTTCAATGACCGCTGGTATCGGGCGGGGGCACGGACATCGAAAGTGCGACTCACGTGGGATGGGCGCCGAGCCATGTCACGGCGGCCAAAAGCTCGTGCGCGTTGCACCCCAGATTCGTGAACGTCGATCGCGTGAGTTCGATTGCGCCAATCAGGTAAGCTGGACGACCTGCGGTTTCGACAGTGTTGACGACTTGGAGCGCCAGACCGCAACGCTGGTAAAGTCGTGCCACGGCACGTGTCATGGCACCGATGACGCATGTGGCGCCCAGTGACGCGGCGATTGCGAGAATCGAAGGAAACAGCTGCATTCCAGTTGATGCGCGCATGATCGGGTTTGCCCCGCAGCGGGCGGCAAACCGCGACAGTTCCCAGACCGTGGGTGCGCATGGCAAGTCTAGAGCCGCTGAAGGCGCGCACAGTGTCTGGAGCAAATACGGCTGTGTGGTCGGTATCAATCGTGCACACCCGCAAATGTGCTGAGCCTGATCGACCGAGACGACGTGAATCGTACGACCCCGATCAAATTGATCCCATTCGGTCAGGCTCGTCGCGTCCGCTCCGGGTAACTGCCAACCCAGTCGACCTACAAATACGTCGTAGCGGAACACGCCGAGGCGGCGATGCATCATAGTTGGCATGTCGTCGAAACTGCCAGCGAAGATGGATGGCACGATTTTCCCCTCAAACAAAATAGCCGATGCCACGCTATCAAGCGCGTGAGGTGAGGGGAACTAGTTAGGTGGGGAGGTGCGGCGCCGATGAAGTTGACAGGACGCCCGTAGCGAGTCGCCATCGCGATGCATGCGATTGTGCGGGCACGCGCGGGTAAGCTCGAATGTGCTGATGGCGCCACGAGTCCACAATGAGGCCGGTCGATGGTCGGGTGGCCGGCAGGAACTGCCGCAGACGGTCCTGCTGGCCGCTTACACCTGGATCAAACCGGTTGTGACGGCATGCACAGCTGCCGCGGTTCGACTGTTGATGCCCAGAATCTTCATCGCTTCGGCGATATGGTAGTCAACGGTATGGGGCGATATGCCAACAATGGAGGCGATCGCCCATGACGATTTACCCCGGGCAACCCACGCAAGGCACTCTTGTTGGCGCGGGGAGAGTTCAATCGCCGGCTCAGGCCGATGGGGCTTCATCAATCGATGGAGCTCTTGATGAAAGAGCGCGCCAATTGAGCTCGCGAGGCGCATGTGGACTTCTGTCTTGATCTCCGGCGACGGACTGGCGAGATTCACCAGCAGGATGTCACCGTTGGTCTCGCGAAGCGGGATACTCACGCCACTGGTTAATCCCGCGTCGCGTGCCTCACCGAGCACGCGTTGCTCGATGCGATTCAAGCCTCTGATGTCGGCCCATCGATAGGGTGTGGCACGGGCAAACGCCATCCGATGGACCGGATCGACCGGACCGTAGTCTCGTTGCGCGTAATGGGCGACCCAATGATCCGGATAGCGTGCGCAAAGCGTCTCGACCGCCATCGAGCGGCCGTTTCCCGTGTGTCTTCGTGAGACTCGGCTGATGGCAAAGCGTGGGAAGCCCAACGAAGCGGACACGTCACCGAACAACTTCAGCAAAGACGACAGGTCCACGGTATTGAGAAAGGCGGTGGCCAGCGGTACCCATCGGCCGGCCAGGCCTGATGTTAAAGGCTGCGGTACGGTGGGCGTGTCACCCGCGCCGCGTTGACAGACTCGATCCACTGGAGGCCCTCGGAGGAACTTCGCGCACTGGTGCGCGGCGCGGTGGCCGGACGTGCGTCGTTTGGGATTGAAGCAGCACAATGCGTGGCGATTGCAGGTGGCGCATGTTCTGCTATTGACCAATTGATCGCCATGCAAAAAGCAAGTGTAGTCGCTTGCAGCCGTATCACAGCCATAAAAATGTAATGTTTTGATACATCGACCCGCGCACTCACGTATATCACGTCGATCCGCGGCTGCATGGCATGAGGCCATGGGCTTCCACGGGCGACCGGGTGTGGAGTGTGCGCATCTAATGAATCAGCAATGCGGCAGCTGAAAATCCCCCTACGCCCTGCGCATAGAGCACCAAGGGGGCGCCTTGCGCGATTGGGCCGCAGTCAGCCAGGTTGATAAACGGGTCGCTTACGGTAACGTGTGCGATACGGGAAAAATTGTGCGCGAAAAGGCGCTCGGGTGGCAGACCCATCGATTGGACGAGACGCCGCCACCCAGGCTGATCCAGATGAGGTGGCAAGATGCGATCGAGCTCGGCGAGCGCAATGTGTGCATCGTGGGCGACTTGCGCGATGAGTTTTCGCGCGACGAGCTGGTACTGCGCAAGGAAACTCGCTTCGATCTGCCCGAGCATTCCGCGCCAGCCGCGACCGCTCGCATGCGTGGTCAGTGCGACGAGGCGATTGGCGCGCGCATGGCGCTCGACCAACGCGGCGAACGCGCCGTCACCCAGCAGCCCTGACGCACCCATCGCGCGTTCGGTCTCCATAGGCATCACGTCCGCCCCGACGAGCAGTATGCGATGGAGGGCGGGATGTGCGATGAACATTGCACGAATGATGCGCAACGCACCGAGCGAGGACGCGCAGTATTGCTGGGCAAACGAGAACGACGGGACACCTACAAGGCGAAAATGCTCGCATAGCTGCCGCGGCAAAGATACCGGCGGCGGCGTGATGCTGCCCTGCAGCGTGTGAGTGTAGACCAGGCAGTCGATTGACTCGCGGGTGACTGGTGCATTGCGCAGCAGCGAGTCGACCGCTTCGATCGCGAGGCTGAAGGCACTTTGCCCGCGTGCCACGTGAAAATTGCGTACGCCGGCCTGCTCGAGCTTTGCCACTACAGCAGCGGGTTGGCCGGTGCGACGTGCCCAGTGGCGAACGGAGTCGACATGTGCCGGAAGATGGTAGGCGACACACGGGATGCCGATTGTGGTGTCTACCATGAGGAGTTCGCGCCAAGGGAGCGCGCGAGCAAAGGCGCACTATGTGCGTCGAGTAGCGCGCAGCCTACGTAGCCGCATGATGCGATATTCCATAGCAAGACGGTGTGCTGTGATGGGAAGGTATGCGTCTGGGCCATGCTCGTCAATTGTTCGATTGAATCCGCTGCACCGAGATTCGCATCGTGCGTGTGCACGCCTGCAAGCGAGGCGATGCCGAGTTCCTGCTGCAGTGCAGCTGCAAGCGCATGCGTGTGGCATTGTCCGACGGCGATGACGTCGCACGGGGCAATCGCGTGTTTTTCGAGCAGCGTGGCGATCAATTGCAGCATCGTTTGAAGTAGACGTGGGTCAGGATGCGCGTGGCGATGCGGCGAGTCGCCGCTTGGTGCCGGACAAGGATGGGTTTGAGCGTCGATGAGGCGCAAGCCGCGCGTGCTCGCACCAAAGCGTTCCAGAAGGAGGGCGGCGGCTGCGTCCCCTTGCAGTGGGCCCGTTCCAGTGTGGCGAGAAAACGGTGCCACCCACTTCTCTGCGGCAGCAATCAGGATCGTACGTAGGTCGCGTTCGGCGACGAACAGGTCCTGCGCCAGTCGTAAGGCCGTGAATGGGGCAGTGCTGCCCTGCTGCGAGATCGAGAACGAAAAACACGGGCTGCGCGGGGCGCCTACAACGCTTGCCAGACGCCCCGCGGTTGTTGTCGAGATATGTTCGTCAACACTGCTGTGGCAAAAAATGACGACGTCAACCGAGGCGGCAGCGCGAGGCCGAGCGGCACAGATCGCCCGCGTGACATATGCCGCAAGCCCAGACAGATCGGTGGTGTGGGCGATCGGCGCACGCAGGGACCTCTCCCTCGGACCGATACGAGGCATTGCTGTCGGCCCGAACGGTGTGCATTCGGTGCGCCACAAGGCCATCCATGCATCCCAGCCGGTAAGCGGCCTCGTCGTGGTGGGCTCCATGGCCGATACCTGTTCGTCGAGCTTCACGACGGGCGGCACGTAGGAGCATAGTGCGGTGACGACCGGGGGCATCATATTGGCGTCGGAAAGCTTAGGTCCTGCGGGAGCAGGTCGTAGAGCAGACGTCCCATGCGTTGGCCGTCGATGACATGGCAATCGCGTTGCAAACCGATAAGGCGAAACCCCAAACGTGCGAGCAGTCGCTGTGATCGAATATTGCGTTGCGCCGCCCACGCGCTAATGCAATGCAGTTTATCGCGCTCGAAACCTTCTCGAAGCACCTGTCCCGAAGCTGCGAGTGTTATGTTCGCGCATGCGGCGCGAGTGGGGTCGCGCAGCACCCAGAAGGAGCCGAGACCAAACCGGTGAGTAACATCGCTGATCGCGACCAGTCCGCTTGGGCGGTTCGTGCCGCGTACGCCAAATACGCGTAGCCGATGTCGATCACTTTGCGCCATCGCCTGGACCGCCAGTAAGGAAAGCGATTGTCGACCGAGGCCAAAGTCAAACCACTGCGCAATGGCCGGACGCGCAAGCCAATCGGCGATATCGCGCATATCGTCACAATTTGCTTCGCGCAGCCAGCACTCACGTGGCGACGTCGCGGATCTAACCGAATGGGGTTCGCACGCGCGGCGATGGCGGGAGCATTGGTGCGCATTCATGTCGATGCGCCGCTGTTGGAGTCGGACGTATGTCGATCCGTGAGCTGAGCGAGCGCCGTATCGACACGCATGAGCAACATCGCGAACCAATGACATGTCGTCAGGCGCGCCGCGGGCGGTAACCCTGAGACATAGCCGTGTGCGCCGCAAAGTTGAACTAGCTCATGGGTGAGCTCCATGGATTCGGCTGCAATGTGACGGACCAGCTGGCGCACGAGTGCGGTTGATATGTTCGGCTCGGCAAGCGTGAGCGCACGCAAGAAGAGATGCGTGCCTTGCGTTGCAATGAGCATGTCGGCCAGCCGCGTGGCCACGCGCTGATGCAGCATGATCGGCTTGCGAAATGCGCGTCGCTCGGCTCCGTAGCGCAGTGCAAATGCAACGTCGTGCTGCATGGCGCCGCTGAGCAAGGCCGACACGTACAGGGCGATGTTGGTGAGCCATATCTGGGACGGAGAATCACTTTGCGCGCCACACTGATCGATCGAGGCGAGTGGGGCGGCACACAGTGTGCCGTTGCAGCGCCATTGCTCAAGAGAAAGAGCGCCAAGCACAACGAGGCGGCGGCGGCATGCCTCAGCATCCCCGTGGGCCGAGTCGATGAGGGCGAGACCGCGGGCGTGCGGTGCGAGCATCAGCGTTGCAACGAGCGCGCAATCTTGATCGTGCAGATGCCAGAGCGTGGCGGCGTGAAAATCCGGCACCGTAAGCGCGATCGCGCACGTGCCGTTAAAGTAGTCACCGATGGGATGAGGCGCGAGCGCATCGAGCATGTCGTATGCGCGCAGCGTCATGAGCGCCGGAATGCTCTGAGTGAGTTGCGCGGCGCGTTCAATCGGGCCACAGGCCAACGTGCTTACAATACCGCACAGATCGTGCTGGCCAATAGCCATACCGCCCAGGGCCGTCGGCAAAATCATGGTTCCCAGATCCAGCGAGCTTGCATGCGTGACGATATCGCGCCAGCCCGCTTGCGACGGCGGAGCAGCGAGCAAAGGCTCGAGCTGGTCTCGAGCGAAGCGTTGGCAGGCGGTGACGAGTGCGCGCTGATCGTCAGATATGGCCCATGTCGGCGGCACCAGATCGGACGATGATGGTATAGGGTTGCGCATCATGGCTCTCTCCGTATTGGGTGTGAGTCATCGGTGTCAGACGAGCATCTCGATTGCTTCGGGATGGCTGAGGAAATCCCTGGGACTTGCCGAGCGCGCGTAGGCACCCGATTGCAGAACGACAACGAAGTCACCAATCTGAGCTTTGGGGAGCAGCACGTCGTCGACGATGCGATCAAGCGGAGTGCACGAGCAGCCGACGATGTGAAATCGCTCAGTTGGTGTATCGCCGAGCCGATTGCCGAGTACCACGGGGAAATTGCGGCGCAGTATCTGCCCGAAGTTGCCCGAGGCCGCGAGGTGGTGGTGCAGGCCGCCGTCGGTGACAAGGAAGGTGGTGCCGCGTGAAACTTTTCGATCGATGACGCGGCATACATAGGCACCGGCCTCGCCGACCAGGTAGCGCCCGAATTCGAGCACGGGGCGCACACCGGGCAAAGCGCGTTGCATGCGCGAGAGCCAGGTGTGCATTGGCTGGGCGACGGCATCGAGATCGAGCGGCACTTCGCCTTCGAAATAGGGAATGCCAAAACCGCCGCCCAGATTCACGTACCGGGGCGGCAGTGGCAAATCGGATGCGAGCTTCATGACGAGCTCGGCACTGCGCCGCTGTGCTTCGACGATGGTAGCCGGGTGCAGGCACTGCGAACCCCAGAAGACGTGAAAGCCCGCCAGTGTCAGGTCACATGTGCCCAGTTCTTGCAGTAGTGCCGGGACCTGTTCGGTGTCGATGCCGAATTGAGTTGCTCCCCCACCCATGCGCATGCCGGCATGCGTTATCTGAAAATCCGGGTTCACGCGAATTGTCACGTTCGGGCGCAGGCCCAGCTCCCAGCCAAGGGCTGCCACCAGATGCAGTTGGGTGAGCGATTCGATGTGCACGTTCACGCCGCTGGCCACTGCACACCGTAGCTCCTCACGTGTTTTGCCCGGACCTGCAAAGCCGATCTGATCAGGCGGCATGCCTGCGTTGAGTGCCAATGCCAACTCGGCGCCGGAGGCCACGTCAAAGCCGTCGATTCGCGTGGTCAGATGGTGTACAACAGCAGGCATTGGGTTGGCTTTGATCGAGTAATGCAACTGTATCGACGCTGGCAGTTTTGCACGCAACTGGCACACGCGGGCATCGATTGCGGCGCGCGCATAGACGAAAAAGGGTGTGGAACCTGCACGATTGGCAAGCCGTGTGACATCGATACTGTCGGCGAACAGGACGTCATGGCGGCGGGTCAATGATCGATTCATATTGGCCTCGCTTGGTTGTTCGGCGCGCTCACGAGTGCGTCTCGCAAGGCTACGCGATCGAATTTGCCGTTGGCATTGCGCGGGATGTCCGTCTGAACGATGATGCGATGCGGCACCATGTAGCTGGGCAGGCGTTGCTTGCACCACGACAGCAGCGTTCGGGCGAGAAACGGCGTGACTGCCGGCACGACGACCAGCGTGATCGTCTCGCCGAGCGCATCATCGGGTACACCCACGGCGGTGACTTCGGAAACAAGACCACTTTCGTGGATGATTTCCTCGATTTCTTCCGGGCTAATCCGGTAGCCGGAACTCTTGATTTGCGCGTCGTTGCGCGCAATGAAATACAGAAAGCCGTGCGCATCGCGTCGCACGAGGTCCCCAGACCAGACTGCGGTATCTGGCGCAGCCCCGCCAGGTTTTTGCTCGGGAGAGGGACGATAGCGTTCAGAGGTTCGCGCTGCATCACCCCAGTAGCCCATCGTGACGCACGCGCCGACGTGTACAAGTTCGCCGGGTTCGTCAGGCGCACACGGCGAACCATCGGGGCGCACGACCAAGATGCGTGCATTGGGCACGGCCTTGCCGATCGAGTCAGGGCGGTGATCGACTTCGGCGGGGTCGAGGTAGGTCGAGCGGAACGCCTCGGTTAGACCATACATGAGGTAGGGTTTGGCATGTGGAAACAGCGCACGCAGGCCTTGCAGTACTGCCCTGGGCATGCGGCCACCGGTATTGGCAAAGTAGCGCAGCGTGGCGCGCGCGGCATCGGGCCAGCAAGCATGGGCCAGTTGCATCCACAATGGGGGCACGCCCGTGATCGCGGTGATGTGCTCACGCGCGCAGGCCTCTATCACGTCTTGTGGGCAGAGGTAATTGACAAGGACAACGGTGGCGCCGCTTGCCCAGGCCGACGTGAGTTGGCTCAGACCTGCATCGAAGCTAAGCGGTAGTACGGCCAGGATTCGATCGGCGTGCGTATGGTTCAGATAATGAGCGACGCTCCATGCCCCCTCGAGCAGGTTGCGGTGACTGAGCATGACGCCCTTGGGTCGTCCCGTCGAGCCGGATGTATAGAGAATGGCCGCGAGGTCCGTGTCAATGCCTGATGTCGGGACATCGGATGCTTTTCGTTGCGTGTCGATAGCCGCCCGAGCGAAGCACTCGCTCCAACGATGGACCCGTGCAGTCCCGTCGTATGTAGGTGCCATTTCATCGGGAGCATCTGTGAGGATCGTATGGGTGAGGGCGGGCGGCCCGTTCTCGGCTAGCAAGCGTGCACGCGTTGCGCTGGTAATCAGGCAGATCGCGCCGCAGTCGTGCAGGATATGTGCGACCTGTTGCGGTTTGAGCAGCGGATTGATCGGCACAAAAACGCAGCCTGCGGCGGCAATACCCAGCAGCGACACGACGGTTTCGATGCGCTTTTCCAGAAAGATGCCGATACGTGCGCCAGGCGCGATGCCGAGCGAGGCGATCGCGTCGCCAAGTGCACATGCGCGCTCGGCAAGTTCCTGGTAGTTCAGGTGGATATCGCCGAATACGATCGCGTGCGAATCGGGTGCCTGATATGCGGCTGCCTGCACGAGGTCGAGTATGTTTCGCATGGTATGGAATGGCGTCGTCGGGTTGAGGAAGATGCTCAGTGTTCGTCAATGACGAATCACCAGGGCGCCGAAGCAGCCGGCCATACCACTAGAAAAAAGCAACGACCATTCACCGGCCTGCTGGTTGCGACAGGTCTCGAAATTGATGAACGGATCCGCGCCGAATGCGTGGCCGACCGTGCCGAAATTCGCGATGAATAGCCGCGCCTCGGGAATGGTGAGCATTCCCATCAACCGTGCCCAGCCGGGGAGATTGACGTGGTGAGGCAATACGTACGCGATGTCATCCGGTGCGATGTTTGCCTGGCGAATAGCTGCGCGCATGGTGGAAAAGGCCGACCAGTAGTACCGATCGTCGGGAATCGGCTGCAAAGTGTCGTCCGTCCCGCGAAAGAAGCGCGCATCGGTATATAGATGCAAGCTGGCGATGACGTTGTGTCCGGCCCCTCGTTCAAGTAGCAACGCGCATGCGCCGTCGCTATGCAGCGCCAGGTCCCCGATCGCGCGAAGTCGATCGCAGCCCGAACCAATGACGTCCGCACACACGATGATGGCGCGCTCGATAGTGGGGTATCGCGCCGCAAGCGCGAGCAGTATCCGGATGGCTGCCATCGGAGACACGCACTGCTGCTGCGTGACGGAAAACGTCAATGCCCGGTTCAGTCCGCAATGGCGTTGAATGTAATGGGCTGTACTGGCAGGTGGCGCGAGCGCGCTCGTCTGTATCGTATGCGTGTGAATGAGGGCATCGACTGTTGAGCGTGGTGTGACGGTTTCGCGCAAAAGTGTCGTGATAGCACGTACGGCCAGATTTGCTGGGGACTCGCCCTCGGCGTCGTGGAACTGCCCCACACCGTGATCGCGCAGTGCACGAGCGCTCGCGTCAGACAGACCGCAACGTTCGACCCACTGATTTACGTGTACGGTTTGAGCCGGCAGACAGTGGGCGACCGCGGAAAGTGAGAAGGGACTCGTTCTCATAATGGTGCTTCGCAGAATTGAAGAATCGCACAGGCGACTTGGCCGTGAAATCCCGTAGACCATACAAGCAGATGTTGGCCATCGCGCGGCGAAACAGCCCGCGTGAGGCTATCAAGACGCGCAGGTGTGTGTGCTGCGCAAAGGTGGCCGGGCGTGTCATCTGCGAGCCAGATGCGCTCAAGCGGCAAGTCACCGTGCGCACGGATACTGCGCAATAGTCGGTTATCCGTCTTCGCTGGGACAATCCAGTCCATTTGTGTGGCCTGACAAGCAGCTCGTGCCAGCGCCTTGTTGATGGCGCCGATAAGCGTGGCGGAATCGACAGGCGTTGCGATGACGCTGGAGCTGCTGGGCGTGGCCGGCGTACAGATGGTCAGGCCGCGCACGCGCCAGCCAGGTGTCGGATGGCGTGTGAGGAGAGCGGCAGCGGATCCATCGGCGAGGCGCGTGTGTAAGTCAACGTACCGAGAAAAGGGCGGAAGCCAGCGCTCGGCCGCGACAATCAGGACGGTATTGAGCTCGGTGTCCGCATCCATCATGGCTAGCGTCAGATCGAGCGCCGTTGCAAACGAGACGTCCTGAAGCTGCCCGATCGCGAATGGCGGGCGACGCGATGCGAGCTCGTGATGCAAACGTCCCGCACAGGACAATGCCAGATCGTGTTCGAAGCTGGTCGAGCAAACGATGATTTGGTCTGGCCGGGGAAGTTGTGAGGCACCGTCATACAACAGGCGTGCCGCGCGTAGTGCCATGTCGGACAGTGAAAGATTCGACTCGGCTACGACGAGCTCGTCTGAAGGCGTAGGCGGCGAAGGCGCCTTTGGAGCGCGTTGTGGATCACATTCGTTACGCCAGCGCAGTGTGTCGCTATAGACCGCTTGCATCACGGAATCAAGCGGGCATTGCCACAGTGGCGAGCTCACGTCGGTGCGTGTAGGGTGCGCGCTGCGTGCGAATGGAATGTACTGAGCGGTCGCGACGATCCTGGGCGCCGGAACCCAGGACTCAATTCGAGGGAACATGGGAGGCGACGAATGTAACCAGGTTGTCGAATCGCAGGAAGAGGTCGCTGCTCAGGTCTTCAGGGTCAAGCACAAACTTGAAGCGCTGCTCCACTTGCAGCAGGAGCTCGGTCATGTTCATCGAATCGACACCAAGGTCGAAGAGGTTTGTGTCGTCCTCGATGAGCTCGGTGCTCAGATGCGTGCCGAGCGTTGACAGCAGAAAGGATTTGAGCGCGGTAGCAATATCGTCAGGGCGATTTGATACGGAATTGGATGTCATGAACGTCTCCGGTATGAAGGGCAAGTGAGGTCATGCACGCGGCAACGCGGCTGAATGCGCAAGCGCGTCTGAAGTGGATTCCCACGGCAATTGCGGCGCGCGTAGGGCAGCGCGGGCGATCATCAGCCGCTGCATGTCGCCGGTACCTTCCATGATGTCGAACGCCTTGGCGTCTCGGCAGCATTGTTCGAGCGATGGACAATGCGCGATACCGCCGAGTCCAACGAGTGCGAGTGCGGTTCGAGTGACATGGGCTGTCACGCGTGCGGCGTATGCCTTGGCCATCGAGGCATGCATGACGCTCGGATGGCCCTGATCTGCGAGCCATGCTGCGTGATGACAGAGCAGGCGCGCGGTCGTGATATGCCGATCGAGATCCAAAAGATGCACGTCGACGTCGCCGGGACTGCATCGCAGGTCGGCCGGATGTGAGCCCGATTCGAAATAGGTTGTGAGTTCGTCACGTACCCGTCGACACGTGCCGACCATCACTGCGGAGAGCAGCGGCCGAAAATAGTCCCATGACCGTTGCGCGCCGGAAAACGCATCGCTCAATGGCGCTTGGTCGTCGCGCGTGAGGCAAGCATCGTCAGGCACTTCGCAATCGCTGTACGACAGCACGGCCAGTTGGCTGGCCCGCAGCCCGGCCATATGTTCGACACGCATGACCGAGAACCCCGGGGCGTTGTGCTCGACGCGAAATGCCCGGATGCCGAAGCGGCCCGCGTTGCGGTTGATCGTTGCGAACGTGATGATCGTGTTGGCGCGCGCGCCGTTCGTGATGAAACATTTGGTGCCATTGAGCACCCAACCGTGCGCGGTTTTGCGGGCCGACGTCCGCATGGCTGTTGCGTCGGACCCGCAATCAGGCTCCGTAATCGCAAATGCACCCCAGCGTGGCGCGTCGCTGTGAAAGCTCGCGAAGAATGCGGCCTGCTGTCGTTCGTTGGCGAGTGCGATAACCGGAGGCATGGCAAGTCCTGGGCCGGGCAGAGCCAGCGCGAGCGCGGCGTCCGCGTAGCCCAGATATTCCATCAGCATCACGCGTGAGATGAGCGATTGCACCCCGGGACATCCCCCGTATTGGCTCGGCACGAGATTCAGGTTCAAAGCACGGACCGTATTGCCTTGCCAGAACGTTGCGGGAATTTGTCCAGTACGGTTCGCTTCGTCGCGATGTGCGCGTATTTGCGCGCACAGTCGATCGAGGTCCAGCCCGGCGGCTGCCAGGGCCGCCTTAAGCGTTGCGACTTCATGGCGCGGATGTGGTGTTTGCAGGGCGTCTGGCATGTCCGATCGTTCCGAATGGCGCACGCGCGCCGGCCGATGGCTTGGCATGGACGACATGCTCGCGCGGCGTCCATACCGTGTGCCATGCAGCGTAGGCATCTGTGGGAAGGTTTGCTACCTCCCAACCTAGGGAGGGTGACGTCGGGTAAGGCATGCCGCAGATTTTCGCCAGCGGCGACAGGGATGCCCGATAATGGCGCCGATATTGGATGACGCTGGCCAACCACGGACGTAACTAACATGGCAGGACGACAACGGGCGACGCGTAAAACGCAATCTATGCCGCCGGACAAACGCGGCCCACGTACGACCAAGCGAGGCGATCAGGTGGCCGAGCTGATCAAGGGCTGGATTAACGACGGGCGGGTGCGTCCGGGCAAACGCTTGAACAAGGAAGCTGAGCTACAGCAGATGTTCAACGTGAGCCGGGGCTCGATGCGCGATGCGCTCAAGGCACTGGAAGTGCAGGGACTCGTGAGCCTCAGTACAGGCCCCGAGGGAGGCGCCACAATTACGCGTGTGCCGCTGGCGCGGGCGTTCCAAGCACTGCAGAACTATTTGTTCTTCGAGAACGTCACGCTCGAGGAGCTTTATGCGGTGCGACGCACGCTCGAGCCGATTGTCGCTGCTGGCGCAGTAGCGCACTTGACAGACGCAGATTTCGAAGCACTCGAGCGCAGCATTTCAGTGTGCGAGCCGTTTGTGGCCGGCCACGAGCAGGCGCTCGATCAGCGCTGCGAGGATATTCATTTTCACGACGTGCTGGCCGCGGCTCATCCGAACGCGTTTTTGCGGTGCCTTTGCCGGATCATCAATCAGATGCTGCATTCGCTGGTGATCGTGGCGGGCAACGTCACGCAGCGTGACTATCAGGCGTTCGGTCGTACGACGCTCGCTGCGCACCGTGCAATCCTCGGGGCTGCACGGCGGCGCGACGCTCAGGCGGTGGAGCGCTTGATGGCCGCGCATATGGACGAGGCTGAGGCGCAACTGCGGAAAGTACATGCCGCGTTGAGGCAAAAGCTTGTGCTCGACTCCGAACTTGATACGCAGATGAGCCGCGACGCGTCCTGAGGTGGTATCCATGAACAGCAGGGGCCGCCATCGCATGATCTGCGCATGCCCGCCGAAGTTCACGACATGTCGGTCACAATGCGCCGGTTAATTACAATAAATGAACTAAAAGAGTGTCGAGGTGCTCATCGAGAGGGTACATAGGCGGGGAGCTTGGAGGGAATTGCAGGGGTAAACGCTGACATTTTGTCGCTTGACCAGGTGAGATATTCGATCGTAAATTTATGATAATAAATAGACGTCAAGATCGAAGCTGCGCGCGTACCGGTCCGACCGATCTCCGTGCGGTTCATCGCGTCAGGTCGAGGCCGGCGAGGTTCTATTCCAAGGCAGCGGCGATCGTTGGCGGACTGCTTGTGAGTGACGAATGGCCGATCGCCGCCGGCGAGAGGCTCATAGTTGTTGTTTGTGTGAGGCCGACGGGATCTGGCGAAGATCTGCTCGAGTCTCTGCTGCTTTAACCAATTGCGAGAGAGAGGTGTCGAGGGCCGCAGCAAGCGCAAGCAGAGCGTCGATCTTGGGGACTATTTGGGCACGCTCGACCAAAGAGATCGTGTTCGGATGGACGTTGGCCCGCGTCGCGAGGCCCACTTGGGTGAGCCTCTTTGTTTGGCGACGTGTGCGAACTTCGTCTCCGAGGGCCTTGATAAAGTGCGCGGTGGTTGTGCTATTCACCGACGGGAGTGACGGGCTATTCTTGCGTGAGCGATTCTGCCGCGGCGACTAGGGCCCGCTTCTTTTCTTTGCTCAGTCGCCCAGCAATTAAGAGAAGGTTGGCCAGCAAGTCGTCCTCCTCGTACAGGAAGCTTGTCGGAATGAGAAGCGCTCGGGCAAGCCGCTGACTGGTCTGTACGGTTGGAGCATGCTTGCCCTTCTCGTACTGGTTGACGCGAGCGCTGGCGGAAAATTCATCGATGCCAGCCAGAATGCCAAGCTGTTCCTGGGTGAGGTCGGTACGCAACCGCGCCTGCTTCAGGCGTTTCGAAAACACAGAGGTGACGGTCGAGTCGCTGGACATGCATCAAGTGTCCAGGAATCGATTGGCCGGTTTGCTAAGTAACTCTTAGTCCTGGCGTTGCCGGGAATCAGGAGGCGGCGGTTCGTGACAGTCGCTCGACGTATTCGAGAAGTGCTTCTAGGCTGTCCTGCGGTAGCGGTGCGGCCACGACGAGAAGCCGCGCAAGGAGGTCATTGCTTTCATATAGGAAGCTGGTTGGGACGTGCAGTACTCGGGCGAGACGGTGGGCCGTCTGGAGCTTGGGTGCGTGTTTGCCGGTCTCGTACTGATTCACGCGTGCGCTCGCCGAGAATTCATCAATCCCGGCTTCGATGCCGAGCTGTTCCTGGCTCAGGCCCGAGCGTAGACGTGCCTCTCTGAGGCGCTTGGGAAAGATCGAGGATGTCGATGAGGTCCGACGCATCCTAAGAGTTTCTTAATTTTTAATGGACTTTTTGCTAAGTATTTCTTAGTCTGAAGGCTAAGCGTTACTTAGTCTGGGTGGCGACATGCGTCAGCTCTGTGTCGTCTTGGTGGGCTTCGCTGTCACGTGCCTAGCGCGGGCTGGGTGGGTTCGGCGGTCATTGAATACAGGATTTGGAGTAATGGCGACGATCTTAAACATTCTTAGTTACGTTAGCGTGCTTACGCTTGTGGCATTGGGTCTTGCGATCGTGTTTGGCCTGATGGATATCGTGAACCTCGCGCATGCCGAGTGGGTGACGATGGGGGCTTACACATTGGCGGTTGCGCAGTCCGTGGGAGGTCAACACGCATTCTGGGCTGGGCTGCTCGCCGCGCCGATTGTCGGCGCGGGGCTCGGGTGGTGTCTCGAGCGCTTCGTCATCCGACTGCTCTATGACCGTCCACTGGATACGCTACTGGCGACCTACGCGGTCAGCCTGATCGTTCAGAGGGCGATCGAGTTGATCTTCGGCACTCAGCCGATGCTGGTCTATGCGCCGTTCAACGCAACCGTTGACGTACCGGGCGGCAGCTATCCTGCTTATCGGATGTTCGTGATCGGTGTGGCACTGGCTGCTACCGCTGGATGCTGGGTGCTGTTCACTCGGACGCGTTTTGGTACGAAGCTGCGTGCGGTCATTCAACATCCGGCGATGGCCGAAGCTGTCGGCATCAATACCAGAAGGCTGAATCGGGTGGCCTTTTGTGGTGGCGCCGCGCTCGCTTCGCTCGCCGGTGTTCTGGTGGCACCCATGGTGTCGGTGGAGTCCCATCTCGGGGTGTCCTATCTTGCCAAGGCGTTCTTCGTGATCGTGCTGGGGGGGATCGGTTCGGTGGCCGGCAGCATACTCGGCAGCGCTTTTGTCGGCACGATCGAGACCTTGCTCAGCTATCGCGTCGATCCGTCACTCGCGTCGGCGATTGTCCTGATTGTATCCATTGTCCTGATTCGTTTCCGGCCACAGGGTCTGCTCCCCGGCTTTAGTGCGGCGCATCAGCTTCTCGGAAAGGGGTAAGGCAATGTTCGACCGTTATTTTTCTCGTGCGCGGACTTGGTTGTCACAGCCCGCCTTGAGCGGCAGCGATCTGTCTCCGGTTATGACCGGTTTTGCGATCGTTGTGGCCGGCGCAATTCTGCCGTTTGTCGTTGGGGCGTATCAACTCACCGTGATACGCGATGCACTCGTTCTGGCGATATTGGCGCTCAGTTATGACCTGCTGTGGGGGCGTGCCGGTGTACTGACGCTGGGTCACACGACCTTCTTCGGCATTGGAGCATACGGCTTCGCCGTGACTACGGTCCAGTTTGGGCAGACGCCGTTAGTCGGATTTCTCGCTGGCCTTGCCTGTGCAGCGGTCGCAGCGGCCGTTCTCGGTTACTTCTTGCTGTATGCAGGGGTGAGGCTGCATTTCTTTGCCATTCTCAGTATGGCGGTGTTGATTATCGCGCAGCAGCTTGCAACGAGCTGGCAGTCGGTAACAGGCGGAGACACGGGCTTGCTCGGTATTCCGGGGCTGTCCTTCCAGCTTGCGGGGCATACACTCGATTTGAGCGGCCCGGTCGCGTCCTGGTATGCCGTCGCAATAGTCCTCGTTGCGCTGCTTGGCGTGATGTGGCTGCTTTGTCGCAGCCGATACGGGAAGGTGCTCGCGGCGATCTCGACGAACGAATGGCGCGCGCTGGCGTGTGGATATCACACGTCCTGGCATCTCCTGTTGATGTTCATGGCCTCGGCGGTGTTGGCCGCGGTGGCGGGTTGCTTGATGGCAGCAACCGCCGGCGTTGTTGCGCCCGATGTGTTTTCACCGGTATTGGCCACCGAAGTCATCCTCTGGGTTGCCATAGGCGGACGTGGCTCGCTGGGCGGTCCCGTGCTCGCCGCTGTCGGCCTGACGCTACTCAAGCATGGTGCGTCCAGTCTGAGCACACAGTGGTGGCCGCTTATTCTCGGCGCAGTTTTTCTTGCGTGCGTGCTTTGCCTGCCGAACGGTGTGCGTCTGGGGGACATGCTCAAGGGACTGCGTCAATTCACTGGAATATCGCTCAAGCGCATGCCGCGCTCTGGTGCGCGGCGCGTCGAAGGAGGGTCGTGATGAACGCGCCGATCATCAAAGGTGTCGGACTGTACCGTGCATTTGGCGGCATTAACGCGATTGCGGGCGTTGACGTAGAAATTGGCGCGCGAGACCTGCTTTGCGTCATCGGCCCGAACGGTGCTGGAAAAAGCACGCTGGTCGGGCTGATGTCGGGCGCGATTGTGCCTGGGGCTGGCGAGCTGTATCTCGCAGGTGAGCGAATGACCGGCCGACCGATGTATCAATACTGCCGGCGCGGCGTCGTACGGAAATTCCAGGGAACAAATGTCTTCCAGATGATGAGCGTACGCGAGAACCTCGAAGTGGCTGCGCTCGGTGTGTCGAATCGACAGGCGTTTTCGATGCGGCACCTCGATGGCGTTCTCGAGCAAATCGGACTTGCCGCGCAAGCCGACATGTTGGCGATGCATCTGCCACACGGCGAGCGCCAGTGGTTGGAAATCGGCATGGCGATGATGTGTCGCCCCGCATTGTTGCTGCTCGACGAGCCTGCTGCGGGTTTATCCGCCACTGATGCTCAGCGGCTTGTGCATCTCATCCACCGCCTGCGTGAGCAGTGTGCGGTACTTGCCATCGAACATGACCTGCGTTTCGTGCAATCGCTTAATTGCGAGACGTGGGTTATGCACCGCGGGCAAATCGTTCGCCAAGGGCGCTACGACGACATCGCGAAGGACGAGGAAGTCCGACGCATTTATCTGGGGCAGGGGGCAAGTCATGCTGCACATTGAAAATCTGTCGGCCGGATACGGCGACATCGCTGTGTTGCACCAGATCACGCTTGCCGTTCAGCCCAACGAAGTGGTCGGGGTGCTCGGATGCAATGGAGCGGGAAAAACGACGCTTGTGAAGGCGATTATGGGCTTTTTGCCGCACGTGAGCGGAGCGGTTCGCTTTGGCGAGCACGTCATCAACGGCATGCGCGCGCATGAAATCGCTCGGCTGGGCATCGGGCTGGTGCCGCAGGGGCGATGGATTTTTCCGAAGCTCACGGTACGCGAGAATCTGATGATGGGAACCGCGGCGGCCGGCGACGCCGAGATTCTGGATGAGGTGTTCGAGTACTTCCCGATATTGAAAACGCGGCTCTCGCAACATGGCGGGACGTTGTCGGGCGGCGAGCAACAGGTACTGGCTATCGCGCGTGCGTTGTGTGGTCGACCGAAACTGTTGTTGCTGGACGAGCCTTCTGACGGCGTGCAACCCAATCTTGTCGAGCTGATCGGCGATGTAATCCCGGTGCTGTGCCGTCGTTCGAAGCTGGCGGTGCTGCTTGTCGAACAGAATCTTGACCTCGTGTTGCGCTGCGCGCAGCGATGCATTGCGCTCAAGAACGGGCGGCTCGCCCATGCGGGAAAGATCGAACCGCACCGCGGCACGGACAGCGCGCACCCGTTGGCCCAATTCTTGTCACCTGCTGCTGAACGAACGGCTGATTCGCAAGCGGCGTTCATTGAAAGAGAACCTACATGAATCGACGTGACTTTTCGCGATCTGCCCTGTGGGGCGCGCTTGGGGCGTTCAGCGCCGCCGTTTGTCCGAACCTTGTCCGAGCAGCGGCGCCGATCAAGATCGGATTGCTTGCGCCGTTGAGCGGCCCACTTACCCGGGTCGGGGAAACCAATCGGCACTGTGCGATGCTCGCCATTGAAGAAATCAACGCTGCTGGCGGACTGCTTGGGCGGCCGCTCGAGCTGGCCGTCGAAGATACGCAGATGTCGACGGCAGTGACGCTCGAGAAAGCCAGGCAGCTATTGATGCGTGACGAAGTGGCGATGCTCACAGGCATGGTGCTGCCGTCCGAGCGCGAGGCGGCGCTGCAGGCCGCTAAGACGGCCGCGCGTCTTGTCGTCTATCCGAATTTCGACGAGGGTCGCTGTGATCCGCTGTTGTTAAGTACCGGTCTGAGTGTTGCTCAGCGGGTCGAACCGCTCATTACGTGGCTCATGCGTGGTGGTGGAAAGAGTGTCAGCGCGGTCGTCTCGGACGTCGGCAGCAACCGCAAGGTGCTGGTGCCCGCGCTGGAGGCGGCCGTATCTCGCCACGGTGGCCGCTTGTTGAACGTGTACTGGTTGCCGTTCGGCACGCGCGATTATGGTGCCGTGCTTCAACGAATTGCAGCACAGCAGCCGCAACTGGTATGGCACAGCATCGGCGATGATCCGGTCACGTTTGTCAAACAGTATCGGTCGTTTGCGATGAGGCCGCAGTTGGTCACGGACATCGCGCACGAATCGCTATCGATTGCAACTGCGGGCGCATCAACGGGCGCCATCGGTGTGTCATCGTACTTTATGAGCATCGATAGCGCTGAAAATCATCGCTTTCTTGCGCGCTACACCGCGCGCGTGGCCAACACCCGTGCGCCGCGGTTAGGCCCCTATGCGGTGATGCTGCCTCACGGGGAATGCACGTACGCAGGTATTCGACTCTTTGCGCAGGCCGCGCAAGACGCTGGCAGCGTCGAAGTCATGCATGTCAAGGCGGCATTGTCGGGCATTTCGCTGAATTTGCCGCGCGGTAAGACGGGCGTGAGCCGAGTGGGCGATCACGTCACATGCATGACGCGCATCGCTCAGGCGCAGGCGGATAACGGCTTTGCGCTTTTGGATTCGGTCGGACCGATTTTACCGACCTGTCAGGGATAAAGCGGCCACGACATCCCGTCATTACTTTGTCTATATCACTAAGGAGTGCGATATGAATGATATATCCATGATGAGTGCAGAGACGTTGCTTGTCGAGTATCGACGTCATGCACTGTCGCCACGTGAGTGTATGGAGGCAGTGCTGGAGCGCATCCAGCGGTTTGATCCGCTCGTGAATTGCATGTGCAGCTTCCATGCAGATATGGCGCTGCAGGCAGCGCGCGAATCGGAGCAGCGCTGGATGCGCGGCGAGCCGCTCGGGCTACTCGATGGCGTGCCGGTATCGGTCAAGGATCTCATCGATGTACAAGGATTTCCGACGCGGTATGGCTCATTGACGAGCCCGGACACACTGCAACGTAGCGATGCGCCTGCGGTTTCGCGCTTGCGCCGTGCCGGGGCATTGTTGTTCGGAAAAACGACGACATCGGAATACGGCAACAAGATTGTGACGGACTCCCCGCTCACCGGCATTACCCGCAATCCTTGGGATCGGCGCGTGACGCCGGGTGGCAGCAGCGGCGGCTCGTCAGTTGCGGTCGCACTTGGCATGGGTCCTTTGTCGCTGGCCACCGACGGCGGCGGGTCGATTCGTGTGCCGGCGTGCTGGAGCGGCGTCGTAGGCTTTAAGCCCACGTTCGATCTCGTGCCGACCGGCGTAGCCGGCTCCTGGACGCGACTGTCCACGCTCGGGCCAATTGCGCGCAATGTGCGTGACGCCGCGTTGATGCTCAGCGTTGCATCGGGAGTGCACGAGCCTTTGCGGTCAGAGTCAGTTCGCCCGGTGGACTATCGCATTGGACTGGAGGATGGCGTCGCCGGGCTGCGTGTGGCGTATTGCCCTGGCATTGCGGGCGTGACGGTCGACCCCATGGTCGCTGCAAGTGTCGCGCAGGCCGCGGACGTGCTCAAGGCCTTGGGTGCGCACGTCGAGCAAGTCGATGTGAAGCCGCTGGCCAATTATCTGGACAGTCGCATGCACGCGATTCAGTGGTCGGTGTTCTTTGCGCAACGTGCATGCGCGATGAGCGAGGCGCAACGTGCACAGCTCGACTCGGACGTACAGGTCCTTGTGCAGTCCGGTCTGCAAGTCACCGCGCCAGAACTTGCCGGTGCGTTGCGTGCACGTCATCTGCTGGGTGTCGAGATGGCCGCGTTCTTCGAGCGCTACGACTTGCTCGTGACACCAGTGTTTCATTGCGGCCCATTGCCGGTGCCCGGGTTGCCGAAGACACTGCTCACGGCACCTCAGCAGACATCGTGGTGCAACCAGACCGGGCTGCCTGCCGCGAGCGTACCGTGCGGCCTGCCTGGTGGTTTGCCCACGGGGGTGCAGATCGTTGGGCGCCTGCACGCGGATGCACTCGTGCTGCGCGCCGCACGCGCCTACGAGTCGGCGCGCGGCGCGTTTCCCAAGGTGCCCCTGTTTCAGGGTGAGCACGCGGCGGTAGCCACGGAGGTAACCCCGTGAGCGTTCAAATCGCAAAGATCGTGGTGCATCTGGTTGAGCGGCGTGCCGAGCTGAGCACCGCAATCTATCCAGCGCACCGCCAGGCCATTGCAGCTGCGGTCCTGTCACAGCAGAACTGGCGAATAGATGATCCTCTTGAGCCTCTGTACGAGCTCGGTGCGGAGCTGGGGACGTCGCTGACCGAGCACGCCCGATGTGCACTGGGCGTGCAACGCAGGGCCATTCAAGTGTACGGCAAGGCCGCCTTGGTGGGCACGGCGGTGCCGCTCGAGTGTGCGGCCGCGCTGTTACATCCACGAATGGGCAAGGCGATACGCGCCTGTCTACCGGGGACCACCTCGCTCATTCCGTCAGTCACGAAGCGCGGCGCCGCAGGTGCGTGTCTGGACATTCCGTTGCATGGCGCGGTTGACATGTGGAACTTCGATCACTTCGATACCGCGTCGCTGATTGTGCCGGATTCTCCTGCGCCGGATGAACTCGTGGTGGCCGTCGCATTGGCCGAGCACGGTCGGCCGCTCGCGCGCGTCGTGTCCGCGTAGACGCGTCGCCCCGGTTGCGCGCGATCGATTCGAACAACGAGGAGGAGAACCTATGCGGAAGATAGTTTGGGGCTTGGCGCGCGCTTGCGCTGTTTCGGTTGGGATGTGGGGCATCCCGGGCGTCGTCCACGCCCAGTCTTCGGTATCGCTTTACGGTTTGATCGACGCCTTTGTTGGCGAAACGCATGCGCCAGGCGCCGCTGGCAGTGCCTGGCAGGTTGGCTCAGGCGGGATGACGACGTCATATTGGGGCGTGTCTGGATCGGAGGATCTTGGTCACGGCATGAAGGCGGTATTCACGCTGGAGATTTTTTTCCGTGTCAACGCTGGTCAGCTCGGTTCATTCAATGGTCAGTCATTCTTCGGTCGCAATGCCTTTGTCGGACTGAGCGGAGGCTTTGGGGAAGTGACGGTCGGGCGCAATACGGCACCCCTGTTCGTCTCCACGTTACTCTTCAATCCGTTCGGTAACTCGTTCGCGTTCTCGCCGATGATCTCCCACGGATACCTGGGCTCCGCCATGGGGGCGGCTTCCGTGCAAAGCGATACGGCGATCGACAGTTCGGTGTTGTATCAGACACCGGAGGTCGGCGGGCTCTCTGCAAGCCTGCTCTATAGCAATGCGGGTGTAGCTGGCCATGCTGGACAGGCGAACTATAGTGCCAACGTCCTTTACTTCGCCGGCTCGTTTTCGGCAACGGCTGCGGTGCAAAGCTTGCACACAGCTTCGCTTTTTCTTAACGGTGCGACGGCACAAACGGCATGGCTTGTCGGCGGTGCCTATCGGATCGACGCGACGAAGCTCATGTTCCAGTACGAGCGGGTGAGCAACAATAGCAACGTGACCGACGACACCGTGCAGGTGGGAGCAAGCGCGCGATTCGGTATGGGCAGTATGCTGCTGTCGTGGGCGGGCACCCGTCGGCGTCCTGTCACCGGTTTCGACATCCGGTGGTCGACGTTCGCGCTGGGCTACGACTATCCACTGTCGAAGCGCACAGACATCTACGCGGCGTGGCGCTATGACACGATTACGCATGCCTCATCAGGAAATGGCGTCGGAGCCGGGGTGCGGGTGCGGTTTTGATTTGCTATGCAAGCACGTCTAGTCGAAACGGATGTCGGTGCCTATAGCTGGTTTGGTGATCCCATTCAGCTGGTGCCGGCGCTCGTCGGCACTATCACGCTCAGTCTGGGCAGGTCCGCAAAATCCGGCACGTTCAGCGTCATCAGTGCGTAGCCGTGCTCAATCGCTTGCGAGGCAATCCACAGGTCGTTGCAGTGGGGCCGCGGCGAGCGGCCGGTTTGCTCGACGGCGGCGGCCAGCACGCCGAACGCGGCCGCGGTGTGGCGCGTGATGTCCAGCGCAGGCCGGCGCTCGAGGCGCAGGTGCGCGGCGCGCGCTATGCCGCATTCGCGCAGGACTGCACGCCGAACGCCAGTTCGCCGAGCAAGATCGTCGAGATAAACACCGGCGTATCTCCGGCTGCATCGATCACCGCGCACGGCGCGACCATTCCGCCGGCGAGCCCGACCCCACGCAGCTGTCGATGATCACGCCCACGGGTCACGCACTCCGTCTTCGAAGCCGGTGCGGCTCTCGTGTAGCCAACGGGCCGCGGCCTCGGCAACGATCATCGGCAGACCGGCGAGCGCCTGGGCGGCGTTCATCGCGGGTTCGGCGGGCATCAGGCGCGCGATCACGGTCTGGTTGCGTTCGACCACGATGGTCTCGCCTTAGCGGGCAACTCGGTCGAGAATCTGGCGGGTGTGGCGCGCCAGATCGGTGGCGGTGATGGTGGACATGACAGCCTCCTGATACAGTGAATTCGTATTATGCGTATTTTCACGGCTCGAAGGCACGGTGAGTTGCGGCCCTCAGCACGTGCCTGATTTTCAGCCCGACGGTCTCTCTAGCCGGCGGAAGCTTCGTGTTCACGAACGGGCGCCGTCGGTTCGTGTATTCGCGCGATCACGGAGCGCGCGTTACCGGTCAAGGGTGGGTCGACGCGTATTACCCCGGCTTCGGAATGCTCGAGCGTATCGGGCATTTGGATCTGGGGGGCATCCGACATACCAAGTATTCATTTCATGGCGACATGAAAGTCGATTTCAGCCGGACATTGCGGCTTTAATGGCGGCGATGCTGCTGTTCTTAACTGAACAATTTTGCCGTAGGTTTAGTGCCGCGCAATCGCGTTAAGAAGAAGGCATTCGAGAGACGGCGTCTAGCGAAATGAAGGGGAACATATTAAGGGCTATGTTACCCTTCATTTCGGGACATCGAGCGAAGCCTACGCGTTCGCCACACCCCTTGGGGAATTGAGCGCTCCGACCGCGGCGAGCGAAAAACGCCGCCGCCGTCTCGGCGTCTCAGTATTGCTGGGGCGGGCGCCGACGTGCCGGTGGCCGGTTCATTGCGCATTGCGTCACCCGCGGGCCTGGAGGTTCTCGATCGAGGCCGGGTGCCTGGAGGGTCGCTTCGTCTCTGGCAACGCCGAAACTCAATTGTGCGCACCTACATTTAGCGCGGGGTTGGGGACGAGGGCGTCGGCGGGAAGATGGCTGGATTCTCTCCGCGGTGCGGAGAGAATTGGGCCAGCCTCAGCTCGCACCGCTTCGAGGTCGTTCGAGGCATGGATGTAGGGGAATAGGGCAGCTCGGTTCTCGCCCGCGCTCCCGGACAGCGGATGAGCGAAGGTCATGCGTTCGAGCGGTGCGAGCACGGTTGCTTGGCCGCCCACCTCGACAGTCTGATTGTCCGGCGCGGCGAAGGGGATCTCGGGCATCAACGTCCGCCTCGACACGCAACCCGATCGTCGCTTCGTGACGACGGAGCCAGCTGACGATGCTGCGTGCGCGGCCGGCACCGATACGTGGAACGGCGCGCCACCACGTGCCGCCGCGCGCGTTACAGAAGTTCACGAGCTCCACGAGGGTTGCGATGTGCCGTGACTTCAACCGAACGGCCACCAGTGGCCGAAACCACATTCCTACGGCGTGCCCGGCTTCTGGCCGTGCAACGACGAGCTGCGCTGCTTGCTCGACCATCTTGAGGGATACGGCAGCGAGCTTGGCGCTGCCGTGCTTTCTTACTGACGCCTTCAGGTCATCGGCGCGCAGGGGTGGGGCGTACTCGAGGGCGAGCGCGACCAGGTCGGCCTGCATGTCGCGCAGACTTGGCTCGACCGCGGCGGCCGGCTTGGACGAGCGGGTCCAGCAGCTCAAGGCAATCTGGCAATCTGGCAAGGTGGCATCGCTGCGTACACGGTGATCGCCCAGGCCGTTGCCCCGACACCAGGAGAACGGACGATCAAGTCGTATCGGGACGCGCTCTTTCCGATCGATGCGTTGCAGGTCGATGAGAATGGCACGTTTTACGCTCGATACTCACGCGTGCTGACACCGGCCGAGTTCGCGATCGACACGACAACCCACCTGACCGTTGCAGGCGAAGGGTTGTTTCCGATCGACGCGGAAATGGAGTCCGGCCTGTCGTCGTCGACCGTCCGCGAAAAACTACCGCTCATGCGCGAGTGGCTCATTGGCGTCGCACGAAGTCGCGCGCCCGTGCAGTACGCGGAACTGATGCGTCGCTTCGATCTTTGGTACGGCACGCTCTTCACCAGTTTGAAGCTGCTGGGTCAGGCGTGTGTCGCGGCGGGCGAGCCGGTCATCACGGCATTGGTCGTCGATAAAGAGACCGGCCGTTGCTCGAAGGGCTTCAAGGAGGTCTTCGGTATCGAAGACGATGAGGCGGAGCGGATGCGCTGTTATGCGTATTGGGTGGCCCAGGATGGCACTGCCGCAGCGAGCGGTTCCGATGTCGCGAGCGACGGTGGTCTGAATTCACCTCCCACGACCGACGAGGACACTTTACGCGCCTACGAGGAGCGTGTCGCGCGCTTCATGAGCGTCGAAATCAGGCCTCAGCAATCGGCCTTTCGTCGCGCAGTTTTCTCGGCCCATGGCGGCAGATGTGCCGTATCAGGCTGTGACGTTCCGGAGGCATTGGAGGCGGCGCACCTGCATGGCCGTGATTGGCGGAAGGGGCACAATCAGGCGAGGGACGGAATTCTGCTCTGCCGGGACCTCCACGGTTTGTACGATCGCGAGCTACTCGACTTGTCTGACGGCATTGCCCGCTTTGATGTGCGCGTGCTCCATCACTACGAGCACCTCGAAGGTCTGAAGATTTCCGTCCGATCCGCGATAGTTTCCTGACTGGTACCGTCGGTAAGAAGGCGGCACCGTTTCGTTTGCCTCGCGCCTGAGGGAGCCGGGAAGTGTTATCGCAGCGCGCCTTGTCTCCGCTGGGTGGCATTGAGTGCACTAGCGGAGCAAAGGGATGACCGATTTCAAACTTGACTCGCACGTTGAGATGAGAGAATGCTTCAAACCTTGCGAGCGGAGAATTCAGTTCGATGATCGAGTACGTGAGCGACGCCTTGTTGGCGGCGCTATTTCCGCCTGGCGTTGGGGATATGGATGTCTTGCGTGTCGCGGGGCCAGTCGCGGTCGATGCGGGGACTGAGGCGAGCGGGATCGACTTCGCAGGGACCCGGCATCTGGTGTTTTTTGCCGACGTCATGACATATGCGGGCCATGACGAACAGTACATTCAGGACACAGCGGTCGCTTGGAACGGCGGATTCGTTCCGGCTTCGCAGTCTCGGTTGGTGAAATTTTTCCGCGCCGAGGCGGACCGGGAGACGATGTTCTACCCGTCCGACTGGCCGTTGCCGGATCCTGCGATGATATGGCAATTCAGTGAAGCGCTCGGTATGGCACTAATTGGTCACGCCGACACGTTCCCTGGAACGACGCAGTACTTCTACATGCCACAGACAGGTAAACTTGACGCGCTATATAATAGGCTCGCTAGGAAATTCGAACGTGGCGAATTTGGGGTATCGTTTCGCTGCGTGACCCGGCCGGCGTCTGACGAAGGAGGATTTTATGGCTTTGAACGCATCTAGCAAGCTTCGCCCGAAGGTGATAGCGCTGCAGAAGCGCGGGGTCGCCATGATCCTCCAGCGCACGGAGGCGGCGGCCGAAAGCGGCGCACTGACGGAAAAGACGGCTCGTGAAACGTACCGCGCGAAAGTGCGGGTGCGCACGCGACGCACTGCGGAATCAGAATCGTAACCGACCGTAGATTTTTCCGACCAAGCTAGGCGCCACCGAGAGGTGGCATCTTCGTTTTGGACGGATGACTCGGCACTCGGATACCTCCGTCGCCTCGCAAAATCGCCACTCCGTGGCCGATTGTGCTTTTCACATAGGTCCGGCGGCTTTGAGGTCGCTCACGGTGCCGGGTTCCAGATAACGATCTGGCTGTGGTCGATCCCGACCGCATTCCAGACCACATCGATTGCGGGGCCGGCGAGCACAGCCGGGGAAACGGCCGGATCCTCGACATAGCGCAGCGATGAAGTGAGGTCGACGAGGTTGGCGGGCAACTCCGGGAAGCCAGCGAGACCGGTCCTTGGCCGTCGTATGGCGACGCGCAAACCACGCACATTGAGCAGGCTCACCGATAAATACAGCGGGGCGGGGATGCCTAGCGTCGTCAGGGCCTGAAAGGCCACAGGGAGCGCGTGTTGGACGAGCGACGGTTCGTACGTCGCCGGGAAGATCGTCGGCAGCGGCGGGTTGCCCTGTTCCTCGGTCGTGAGGACGCTGACCAGTTCAATGCATCCATCACGGAATAGCTGCGCGAACGCGTAGTGCTGATCTTGGCGGTCAGTGTTGCTGGTGCAGATCACGCCTTCGAAATTCGCGACCGGCCTTCCAAGCGGATTTGCGGCTGGCTGGGCCCGCTGCAGATCCTCAGCGGCAGCTTTGAGTTCCTCGATCGTGTGCCCTTCACGCCGCGTGAGCGATAGCACTGGCACCAGGTGCACTACGAGCATGGGCTGGTCGGGCACGAGTGGAACTTGGATCTGACGGCTGCGAAGCAAGCCCAGCCGGCGATCGCGAAAGGCGACGGCCCGGTCGGCGAGGCCTTCCGAAAACGCAAACGCTGTGCGGATTGCGTGGATGTCCATGGTTTCCTTGCCAACGGAATTGCGCAGGTAGAAGTGGTTGTTGCGTAGCAAACGGTGCGGCGCGTTGGGACTTGGTGCCACACGCAGGACCACGACGTGGCCACCGGCTGCGAGCGGCACCGCGTGCGAGAGTAGATTGGTCTGTTGATTTCCACCGAGTCTTAACCCACCGATTTCATCTAAATCTGACCCACCCCGAGACAGCGTAGTACATCTATTCCGGTGTGGATAACTCTTCGTTACCCGCTGGTTTTTCCGCTCTTTTTCTT